>QWCH01000776.1_pt1 | contig 55191 bp, 48 predicted proteins | sample 1972671 | NCBI WGS metagenome assembly QWCH01 (sample SAMN09866713, study PRJNA288562) | Human gut metagenome isolate term3_stool, whole genome shotgun sequencing... | isolation source: gut | host: Homo sapiens | place: USA: California
CTTCCTAGTCCTACATTTACATCAGACAAAGTATTCTTGGGTTGGAAAGTCGGAGATGGCACAGAATTAAAGCAAGTCGGAGAGAAAATAGACATCTCAGGCGACGTAATCCTAACAGCAACCTGGAAACCAAAAAGCCCTGGCTCAGGCTCAGGCTCAGGAACAGGCACAGGTACAGGAACTGGTACAGGCACTGGCACAGGTGAAACCACTACTCCAGGAACTACCCCAGAACCAAGTCAACCAGGTAACACACCAGGCACTACTCCAGGCTCAGAAAATCCTACCGGGGATAACCCAACTGACCCTGCTAAGAATAATCCAGATCCAAAAGATAAGCCAGAGGATAAAAAAACTGGCGAGGATAATAAAAATAACCCTAAGACACCAAATGTTGAAAAGGGCGACAAGGTTATTAATGTGGGCGATAAGGAAGTAGTTGTACCAAAGGTCGTTGTTGATAAGAAAAAGGGCAAGCTAGATAAGGAAGAAAGAACAAAGATTGCAGAGAAGATTAAACAAAAGAATCCTGATGTAGTTGATGTTAAAATCGACGAAAAAGCTAATGCATACGTTACTTTCAACGATGGAAGGAGAGAAAGAATCCCAGCCAAAGACCTTGTTAGCAAGGAAGGATTTGTGATTCCTAGGAGAGATAGGCATTTACAAGACGAAAGTCCAGATAGAAGACGCGCTGGCAAAAATGTCAAGACAGGCGTTGAATCAATCGCAGGCATAGCATGCACCCTAGTTGCTTCAACAGGCGCCCTATATATCGGCAGGAAAAAAGAAGACTAATAAGAAAAGAAAACTCGAGCCCAAGCTCGGGTTTTTCTTTTGGGGAAATGGGGGGCTGCTATTCCGAATCAAACTCACATACCTATCCCGAAATGGTAGTGCAAATTTTGTTGGCAAAATTTGCACAGTCTCCAATATTTTTCAAGCACTGAAAGTGCGAAGTAAAAATATATGGAGAACCTTATGTAATTTTTTACAAGTAACGCGACGAATAGGAGCGTTAATTGTAAAAAGATTACGTTCCTTATGGAGAGAGATCTCCATCGTTCAGAACATCAAGGGTTCCGTATGTGCATCGGTAATATCTTAATCCTTCATAATTAACCATAAAAACCCCCGATGCATGCGCGAACCCCATTTAGAGAGAACTATAGAGACCTCTCGTCGCTCAGCTCCTCGAGGTGGGAGTCTGTCATTCCGACTCTTTTTCAAAGTATAAGAGCATATATAATATGAACAACGACATATATTCACAGAATCCAATATAAACACACAATTTCATCACAAACCAACACACCCATCTCGAACGCAGTGAGAGATCTCCATAGTTCAGAACATCAAGGGTTCCGTATGTACATCGTTAATATTTTAATCCTTCATAATTAACCATAAAAAACCCGATGAAGGAGCGAACCTCATTCAGAGAGAACTATAGAGACCTCTCGTCGCCCAGCTCCTCGAGGTGGGAGCCTGCTATTCCGACTCAAACTCACATACCCATCATAAACGCAATGAGAGATCTCCATCGTTCAGGACATCAAGGGTTCCGTATGTGCATCGTTATTAACTTAATTCTTTATAATTCACCAAAAAAATCCCGATGAAGGAGCGAACCTCATTCAGAGAGAACTATAGAGACCTCTCGTCGCCCAGCTCCTCGAGGTGGGAGTCTGTCATTCGAACTATTTCCAAAAGTATGGGAGTAATTTTTGTAAAAAACAACATAAATTCCTCGAAACTAATATAAACTAACAATACCCATCTCGAACGCAGTGAGAGATCTCCATCGTTCAGAACATCAAGGGTTCCGTAGATTCATCGTTAATATCTTAATCTTTCATAATTAACCATAAAAAAACCCGATGCATGCGCGAACCCAACTCAGAGAGAACTATAGAGACCTCTCGTCGTTATACTCCTCGATGTGGGAGCCTGCCATTCCGACTCAAACTCACATACTCATCACAAACTCACACACCCATCAGCACATTTCTAAAACAAAACCTATATCAATATTCCCACAACAAAAGCACCCCGGCCAGGGTGCTTTTTCTATATACTAGGAGAGATTTATTTTTTTATTTATTCCAGAATTTCTCTGCGATTTCTTGGCCTTGGGTGATTTTCGCCCATTGTTCTTCTTGACTTAGTTCGTTGCCGTTATCGCATGAGGCAAATCCACATTGGTGGGAGAGGTAGAGTCTGTCTTTGTCTATGATTTTGCTTGCTTTTTCTAATAATTCAAGGGCTCTTTTTTCGTCATCAAGTTCGGCAGTTTTTGATGACAAGAATCCTAGGACGATTTCTGCGTTTTTGTTTTTTTCAAAGGCTTTTAATGAGTTTAGGGATCCTGCTCTTTCGTCGTCCCATTCTAGGTAGAACCTGTCGTAGTGTTGTTTTTCTAAGAATAGGTCTGCGATTGAGTCGTAGGTGCCTGCTCCAAAGTGGCGGGAGGCGTAGTTGCCCCTGCAGTTGTGGGTGTAGATAGTTAGCCCTAGGTCGTGGCCATAGTCGATGACTTCGTTGTTGATGGCTATATATTTTTCAGCTAGGGCAAGGTTTTTATTATCCTTGGATTGGCCATCAAATTGTGCATTTTCAGATTCGTCTGCAAATTGTTCCCAGAGGCAATCGTCAAATTGGATGATTTCTCCACCAGCGTTTTTGAAATCTTCTAAAAATTCCTTGTAGGATCTGATGAGGTCTTTTTCAAAGTCTTCGGTTGTGTGGTAGTATGAATCTTGTAGGAAGTTGAAATTTAATACATCGCCATAGATGTGGGATGGGGAAGGGATGCATTGTTTTACGATTGCTCTGCCATTTACTAATTTTTTTAGTCTTTTGAAGTGGTCGATGAAGGGATGGTTTTTGCCTGAGAGTCTGCCTACAAGTCTTAATCCTATATCACGTCTGGTTTCATATTTGCCACATGAGTCTAAATCTTCAAAGAAATATCCATTTTCTTTGATATATCTTTCCACACCCTTAAGGCCCCACACAAAGTCCAAGTGCCAGAGGGATTTTGAATACTCTCCATCAGTCACTTCTGGTAGGCCTGCTTGGATTTGCCTTTCTACTACATCAGCTACTGCCTTATCTTCACATTCTTTGTAGCCTGCAAAGTCGTCGTAGAATGGATAGGTTATATCGTCTCTTTTTTCTATTTCTCTTTTGTATTTTAATAATTCTTCGTTTCTAAGTAATGATCCAACTGTTAAAAATCTTTCTGTCATTTTATACCTCTTTTTATTTTCTAAAATTTTCCAACATTCTAACATAGGCGCCTTAGAAAATATTCTATGTAATATAAAAAGCCCCGTCCCATAAAGGACGAGGCTTTGCCACGTGTTACCACCTTAATTTCAAATTAATTTCACAATTAATAACTCATCGGGTACTGACATACCCTATCGCTGTAACGGGCGAGCCCGTCTTATCTTAAATATCGGATAAGAAACTCAAAGGCCATTTTCAATCTAATCTCGCTAGGCTATTTTCACCAAACATAGCTTCTCTGGGTAGGTTGATTAAATCTACTTTTCTTCTCATAGTTTATTTTCTATACTCCGATTATACACAGGAAAATTTTCCCTGTCAAATAATTTTAAATATTTATTCATAAAATTTTGTATAAATGGCTAAAAATAGGATTTTATTTATCAAAAAATTTTATCTTCGGTGATTATTAAGTCCATTTTTATATCCCAAGGGTCGGCAGGAATTTTTATTGACCTAAATTCTTTAAGCATTAAACCAATTTTGCTTGTCTTGTTTTGGGAAAGAAACTTATCATAAAAGCCACCACCATAGCCTAGCCTATTTTTATCATCGTCAAAGGAAAGGCCAGGGCAGATGGTAAGGTCGGGATTTGTTATAGGTTCTAGGCTATCGGTTGTTGGAATATCAAAGGCTCCTGCCTTAAGTTCATCAAGGTCACTTATTTTTGCTGCAATCATTTGGTGGTCTATTATTTTTGGAACATAGACTTTTTTACCATCGGCGAGAGCTTTTTTTATAAAATCATAGGTGTCAACTTCATTGTTTTTTGAGACATAGACAAAAATTGTCTCGGCATTTTTATAAGGATCACTAGCTAAGAGCCTTGCTATAATTTTTTTTGATTTTTCTTTGATTGAAGCTTCTCCCATTTCTCGTCTGAGGTTTAGGAAAAATCTCCTAAATTCACTTTTCATTTATTTTTCCTTTTATTTTTGAAACAAATTTGTTCATCGGGTTTTCTGCATTTATTGTTGGATTTATTTCCTTATCAAAATATTCATCCCTGTAGCCTTCCCTAAAGGCGGCGATTAATTCAGCTCCGATGATAAGCAGCGATGAGACTATCAAAAGCCAGATGAAAAGGGCAAGGATGCCGGCTAGGGCCCCATAAATTAGGGACTTGTTTGAGAAGTTGTTTATAAAATATGAATAGGCAAAACTTGCTACATAGATGGTCCCAGTTGCCAATATCCCACCTGTTAGGGCCTGTTTGAAGGGTATCCTATTTGCAGAATTACCCGGAGCATACTTATATAAAATTCCAAGGGCAGCTGACATGATTAAAAGTGGGATGGCTATGGTAAGGATGGTAAAGATTGGAGATGAGATGAAGTCAATTATTGATTCAAGATTGTCTCCAAAAAATTTCCCTGTTATGGTTAGGATTTTGCTATCTAAAATATTTATGATGGTTGGTCCATAGATTTGAAAGATGAGCAAAAACATGATAAAGGCGATGAAGATTATGGTATATATAATACTCATCAGCCTTTGCTTGATGGCCTTGGCTTGATGGCCTAGGCCGTAGGCGTGATTGATAGCCATAATTAGCTTGTCGACCCCACTTGTCGCTGACCAGAGGGCAAAGAGGATGGTTGCTGTGGTCACAGCTGTAGATTGGCTGGAGGCAAACATGATGTCTAGGGCCTTTATTATCAATCCTGCAGTTGTCTTTGGAAAGAGGTTCAAAAACTCATAGATGATTTTTTCATTACCCTTTAAAAATGTTGTGGCTACTGATACCAAGACCATCATAAGGGGGATGGAGGCTTGGAGGAAGTAGAAGGAGAGGGCAGATGCGTAGGTCATTATGTCCTGAGTTTTGAGCCTATTTATGAAATTTTTTATAAAGTCTTTAAATTTATGCTTTTTTATTTTCATCTTTTAAGTGTTTGTCAAACCAAGTTTTGATTTCTGTCAGCCTTTTTACCCTAGCTTTTGGCTTGCCAGATCTTGATAGTTCGTGGTTTTCTCCATGGAAAACTACCATCCTTGTGTCAACGCCATTTAGTTTTAGTTTGGCATACATCTGGATACCCTGTTCGAGTGGGCAACGGTAGTCGCAGTCTGCGTGGATAAAGAGGGTTGGGGTTTTTGCCTTATTTGCGTATTTGATTGGGGATTGGTCCCACATTTTTTCTAGACTGTCCCAAGGATTTGCTCCTGTTTGGTCAGTGGCAAAGTAGTAGCCAATGTCAGATACACCGTAAAAACTTGTCCAGTTTGAAATTGATCTTTGACTTACAGCAGCCTTAAACCTGTCTGTGTGGCCGATTGTCCAGTTGGTCATAAAACCACCATAAGAGCCACCATAGACTCCCATTTTATCTTTATCTATTTGTGGATATTTTTTAATAGCCAAGTCCACAAAATTCATCAAATCGTCAAAGTCGATGTCACCGTAGTGGCCCCTGATATCTGAGAATTTTACGCCCCTACCACTTGATCCGTGTGGGTTGGTGTAAATAATTATATAGCCATTTGAGGCAAGCATTTGGTGTTCGTGGTGGAAGATGTCAGAAAGTTCTGTTTTTGGTCCACCATGAACAGAAAGGATGGTTGGATATTTTTTCTTTGGGTCAAAATCTTTTGGCAAAAGGATGTAACCCCTCAAGTTATCACCATTTGAATCAAAGGTAAATTCCTCAATTGGAAGGACGTTTTCAATCTTATTTGAAATTAGGCTTTGGTCTTTGGATTTGATTTTGAGTTCAGCAAGGTGGTCAGGTCCCATCTCAAGGTAGTAAATATCCTCATCTGTCACAAAGAAACCTTCCACACAACCGTCAAGTTCCTTTCTTAAGTCGCCCTTAAGGTCTATTGAATAAAGTTTTGCTTCTTCAAATTCAGTTGCTATAAAATAAAGTCTATCCTTATGGACTTGGAAGGTCCTGTTGCCCTCAGCCCTGGCGTCTGTGCCGATAGAGTTGCCAAAAGACTTGTCAAAGTTTTCATCATTTACCATCTTAAGATTGCCGTCAAAGTCAACTTCATAGATAAAAGCATCTTCATTTATCCCACCCTTTTTCATGTCAGTGCCAACAAAAATTAGCCTGTCTTCGATAAAATGAAGGGTATAGGTAGCATAGCCCTTGTCAACGAGGATTTTTTCCTCTTCTGTCTTTAGGTCTTTTAGGATGATGGATTCACGAAATTCCATAACGTCATTGGCATCAGAGTGGCTTCTTACATAGGCGATTTTTCCTAAATCTTCGCTTATATCAAGACCACTTACTTCATTATCCTTGTCTGATTTTAGGATTTCTGTAAGCTTGTTAGCCTTTAAATCATAAAGGTAATAATAGACTGTTTCCTCCTTGAGGTAGCCTGCTCCATTTAGCCAAAATGGAAGGGTGGTAACTTCTTCGTAAGCCTCGTTTTCTTTTTCTGACTTTTTTTCCTCTTCGGATTTCTTTGGGCTTGCTGAAAGGAGGTAAGTGTCATCCTTAAGCCATTTTAAAGATTTAACATCCTTATCAATTTTAAAGGCAAGCTCTCCTAGACCGTAGCCGTCATTTTTGTAAAAATAATCATAGCAATCATCAGAGTCGTACTTATAAATCAAGTTAGAATTACCGTCAAAAGAGCAAAGGCTAGCTGATTTTTTGTCTGTGAGCCTGTAAGATTTGCCGAGATCTTTTTCGTAAAGGTAAAGGTCTGTATCGTATTTATTGTCTTTTAGGTTTGCCTGAGTTTTTTTGTAGGCAATTTTATTATCATCATTTGAGACATAGATTCCTGATAGAAATTCATAGTCAAATAAGTTATTAATTTGTGTCATAAATTCTCCTTTATTTTTTATAATATAACTATACCCTTTTGGGTTGGGGGATGAATACAAGGAGATAGACGAACTTGAATAAATTTGTAAATAGTCATATAATCTTACTAAGAGAAGCCACCTCTTATCCATCAAAAAAGCCGCAAAGCGCAAACTTTGTGATACAAATGAAGAGTATTTCCCAGTAATGGGCACCAAAAAAGCAGGAGCTGTCACTCCTGCTTTTTGTCTTTGCCGCGTTTTTCTTTCCGGATTTCAAAAAGAATATTAGCTAGCAAAGGTAATACAAATGATGATAAAATTATCATGAGTATTTTCCCTATAGGGCACCACCCCCTTTCTATTGGGGATAATTATATTATAGCATAGAGAAAAAAATTTTTAAAAAAGTTTAAGGAAAAGGTTTTTGGGTATAAAAATAATATAAAAGTTAGCACAGTGCTAACTAAATATAGGAGGCAACTATGAAACTAAATATCAAAGCTAAAAATTTCACCTTGACAGAAGATATAAGAATCGAGTCAGAAAAGAAATTTGATAGGTTAGATAAGTACTTCCATGATGAAGAAGATATGGATCTAAAGTTTGCCAAAGAAGGTGTTGGCTACGAGCTTGAAGCTACTATGTTTTTGAAGGGTGGCACAATCTTGAGAGCCGAAGCCTACGAGGAAACTTATGAAAATGCTATCGACAGGGTAATAGATGCTCTTGTTAGACAAATTAGAAAGCATAAGACCAGACTTCAAAGGGGCAGACAAACTGGCGACAGCATCAAGTTCGAAGCTTTTGACGCAGAGGAAAAGGCTAATGAAAAAGAAGAGGAAATCAAGATAGCCAGGGAAAAAACCATTCCTGTTAAGCCAATGAGTGCAGAAGAGGCTATCCTCCAAATGGAATTATTAAACCACAACTTCTTTGTTTATGAAGACGCAGAAGACATGGAAGTAAGGGTTGTATATAAGAGGAAAAAAGGCGATTACGGCCTAATTGTTCCTACCAAATAAATTTAAACATACGATACCGTAAAGTTATTCGCGGTGTTTTTCTCCTTTCTCCCACCAACCGGTGGGAGTTTTATTTTTGCCATTAAAATCTAGAATTTATGTTATAATTATAATAAGAAAGTGAGGAATTATGTATTCTAAAACCAATACCACATCCCTAATTGGGCTTGAGGGTAAGTTAGTGGAAGTTGAAAGCGATATTACATCGGGCATACCAGCCTTTAATATAGTTGGTCTACCTGATTCATCTATAAAAGAATCCAAGGACAGGGTGAGGGTCGCCCTAGTCAATTCATCCTACAAATTTCCGGCAGGCAGGATTACCATCAACCTATCACCAGCAGATTTGAAAAAAGAGGGAACCCAGCTAGATTTACCGATTGCAATTTCTCTATTAAGCTCCATGGGAGTCATAGAAAGAGCCTACGACGATTATATATTTTTGGGCGAACTATCCCTAGACGGCAGAATCCTTCCAATAAGAGGTGCCCTGGCTATGGTTATTTCCATGAGGGAGCAGGGTTTTACAAAATTTATAATTTCAGATGAAAATAAGGAAGAATGTGCAATAATTTCTGATATCGAAGTCTATCCTTTCAATAAATTAAATGATGTAGTGGCATTTTTGAATGGGGACTTGAAAAAAGATTCCTACAAGATAAATCCAGCCCTTTTGAAGGAGGAAATTTCCTATGACTTAGATTTTAAGGACCTTAAGGGTCAGGAAAATCTCAAAAGAGCGCTACAAATAGCGGCGGCAGGTGGCCACAATTTGCTTATGGTCGGTCCTCCGGGATCTGGCAAGACTTTTTCTGCCAAACACTTGCCTACAATTCTTCCAGACATGAGTTTTGAGGAGAGGGTTGAGGTGACAAAAATTTATTCAATTATGGGTCTACTTGACAGTGGACATTTGGTTAGCGCTAGGCCTTTTAGGGCTCCTCACCATTCTTCAAGCCAAGTTGCCCTCATAGGTGGTGGCCATTCTGTGCCAAAACCGGGCGAGATTACCCTTGCCCACAGGGGAGTATTATTTTTGGATGAATTTCCTGAATACCAAAAAAATGTCATCGAAGCCTTGAGGGAGCCTCTTGAGAATAAGGAAATAAATGTGGCGCGTGCCCAGGCAAGTGTAAAATATCCATCAGATTTTATTTTGATTGCAGCAATGAACCCATGTCCATGTGGTAATTACGGCAATCCTCTTAAGGAATGCACTTGTTCTATAAATGAAATAAGGAGATATTTAAGCAAGATTTCATCCCCAATCCTAGATAGGATTGACATTCACATAGAGATTAAGCCTGTAAAATACGACGACCTAAACGATGATATCAAGTCAAAGTCATCTAGCGAGCTTAAAAGTGAAGTTGTGAGAGCGAGAAAAATCCAAGCGGAAAGATACAAGGATGAAAAAATCAAAACCAACGCCCTTCTTTCAACTAGACAGATGAAAAAATATATCAAATTAAGCCCAGAAGTTGAAAAAATTGGTCAGATGGCCTTCAACAAATATAATTTTTCTGTAAGAAGTTATAACAAAATTCTAAAAATGGCAAGGACCATAGCAGACCTTGAGGCAAGCGAGGAAATAACTAGCAAACACCTCTTGGAGGCTGTAAGATACAGGGCTCTTGACGATAAATATTGGAGTGTGTAATGCTTGATCAAAGGCAAATTGCAACAGATATTGACGGATTTATAGAAAATTTAATAGCAACTGCAGTAAATCTTTCTGCCTCAGATATCCACCTTCAACCAGAAGAGGACTTTGGAAAAATCAGACTAAGGATAGACGGAGCTTTGGTTGATAAAATGCAGATTCGTAGGGAATATTTTGACATGCTTTCTTCAAAAATCAAGCTTTCCTGTGGGATGGATATTTCCCAAAAAAGGATGCCCCAAGATAAGTCCGTCAAATACGAAGCCTTTCCCGGAATCGACTTTAGGGTCTCATCTGTGCCAACAATTTTGGGCGAGAAAATAGTAATAAGGATCTTAGCAGTAGACATATTTATGGAAAAGGCTAGACTTTTGGGTTTTTCTAGAGAAAGCAAGGAAAAATTAGAAAGAGCCATAAGGAAAAAATCCGGCATAATTTTAATGACAGGACCAACAGGGTCAGGAAAGACCACTTCTTTGTATGCCCTACTTGAAAAACTCAACAAGGAAGATGTAAATATAATCACCATCGAAGACCCAGTAGAATACAAAATAGCTAACATCAACCAAATTTCAATAAACGAAAAAATTGGCCTAACCTATCCAGTCATCCTCAGGTCAATTCTCCGCCAAGACCCAGATATAATAATGATTGGTGAAATCAGAGATAGGCAAACGGCAGAAATTGCAATAAGAGCTGCCATAACTGGACATCTAATATTATCCACAGCCCACACTCGTGATGCCTTTTCGGGACTTATTAGGCTAAAAGATTTGGGAGTAGACGACTACCTCATAAGGTCAGCAGTAAATCTTTTGGCAGGCCAAAGGCTAGTCAGAAAACTTTGCGATTGCAAAAAGCTAGATAGGATGACAGATTTTGAATACGAACTAATGTCGTCTTACATAAAAGTCGACAGGGAGAGAAAAATCTACCGACCGGTAGGCTGTCCACACTGCAACGGTGGCTACAAGGGCCGACAGGCAGTAGAAGAAGTCATGCCTATAGACAATGAGTTCAAAGATATCCTAAGAAAATATGGCCTAGAAAGCGAAAAAATCAAAGAAAAATTAAAAAAAGATAAATTTAGACCCATGCTAGTAAACGGCCTAATCCAAGTCTTAGAAGGCGAAACCTCCTTCGAAGAAGTCCTAGACGTCCTTGGGTATTTTCCTAAGTGAAATCTATAGGAGTCTTAGGGCATAAAATAGGTTTTAATATATAGTTGAATTGAGCAGAAATGATATTAATTTATTGCACAATATATTGTACAATATTTTAAAGGAGAATTATTATGCTAGCAGTTAATTATAGTGAAATTAGAAATAACTTGAAAGAATATTGCGACAGGACAATAGATAATTTGGAAACTGTTCTAATTACAAGAAAAAATGATAGAAATGTAGTTATGATAAGTCTTGAAGAGTACAACAATCTAGTTGAAAATGCCTATGTAATGAGTAATGCGAACTACTATAAAGATTTAGTACAAAGAGCTAAAGATGTTGAAGATAATAAAACAATTCAAAGAGATTTAATTGAAGAATGAAAATATTATTTCACGAAAAAGCCTTTGATGAATATTTATATTTGCAGAAAAACGACAATAAAACTTTAGAAAGACTTAATAATATTATAAAGGATATAAAAAGAAACCCTTATGAAGGATTAGGAAAGCCAGAGCCTTTAAGATATGCTTTACAAAGCTATTGCTCTAGAAGAATAACCCTAGAAGATAGGATAATTTACAAGGTTGAGAATGATAATTTAATAATAATCTCGTGTGCTAAGCATTATGAATAGAGGGTATTGGGCAAATTATGAGAAAATTAGTAAAAATATTAGCTGTCCTATTTGCAATCATAGTAGGAATTTCCTTATCTTTTTTATTAAGAAGCAAGAAAATCCATTTTGATTACGAAATTAATCCTAAATATTATTCCGAAGACCAAAGTCCCTTTGAAAACGACTTTGACTATGCTTTTGATACTTTGGAAAAATATTACGCCCTATTTGATAGGAATGGGACCTATGATTTTTTGGAAAATCGTGATGAGTACAAGAAAGAGTTAAAAAATCTAAGGACTGACAAAGAATTTTTCGATAAGATGAATAAGATTTTGGGAGACTTGGATGATGACCATACTAATCTTTTAGATATTGAGGAAGTTTACGATATGAAGGATACCTTTGTGCTTTCCAATAAGGAGGAAAAGGGAGAGGTAAATGTTGATCTGATAAATTATTTGTTTGGGGCAAAAATTTCTAGTTTAATTGATAAAATTTTTAGACAAGCTAGGGCTGCTACCAAAAATTTAATAACTCAAGATATAAATAAAGATATAGCCTACTTAAAAATCAGGGCAATGATTGATCCCGGGACTCCAGATTTTGAAGAAGATTTAGAACTTTTAAAGACTTATCTTAAAAAATCAAAAAAAAAGAAGGCTCTAATTATAGACCTTAGGGGCAATGGTGGGGGCAATGCTGCCTATACTTGTGATTACCTTTATCCAATGATTCTTGGCACAAAAGATTTTAAAGAAACTCATGAATATATTTTATTTAGGACAGATGAAGTTTTTAAATATGATCCCCAATATCCGGAGTTAAAGAGTTTAATAAGTAAGATTAGGGAGTCAGATTTTAAATATATGGAGGAAAATATTCCTTTTCTTAAGAAGGATAAGAAGATGATGGATAATATCAGAAAAAATTACACCCACATCATCTATGATGCAGGATATGAAAATGCTGGCGACTTTGGTGATGAGTATAAGTTTAATGGAAATCTTTATCTATTGGTAGACAGGGGTGTATATTCATCAGCCCAAAATGCAGCCCACTTTTTTAGGGACAACAATTTAGGAACAATTATAGGGGAAAAGACAGGTGGCGATGGGATTGGGACAAGTCCAGCCATGGTGAAACTTCCAAATACCAAGTATATCCTAAGATTTTCTCACGAGCTAGGTCTTAGGGAAACAGAATCAATGGAAGAATCAACCTACACAATTCCAGATATAGAAATTCCTCAAAAAGATCAATCAGAAATCCCTTCTAATGATGGTTGTGTGAAAAAAGTAATAGAATTAGAAGGAAAAAATGCTGCAAAATAGAGCCTTTATGGCTCTTTTATTTTTTTGAAAAAATATTAACAAAAAATTTGACTTTCTCTGACCTTCATAGTATATTATGAATGCAAGAAGTTAGCAGTCGAGTAACGAGAGTGCTAATAAAATAAAATAAAGGAGTAATAATTATGGCAAATCTTATTAGAAAAAATAATTCATTATCAAGATACAATGACTTTTATGATATGGTGGATTCATTTTTCAACTCACCTGTTGAAAAAGATGTGTTTGAGTCTTCTTTTAAGCTAGATGTGGCAGAAGATGATGATAAATTCTTAGTAGAAGCAGAGATGCCTGGTATAGACAAGGACTCCATTGATATAGATTTTGATAGGGGACAACTTACACTAACAGTTAATTCTCACACAGAAAATACAGATGAAAAGAAAAATTATATCCACAAGGAAAGAAAATCCACAAGGATGACTAGGACTATGTATTTTGGTGATATAGATGAGGAAAATATCCAGGCCAAACTTGAAAATGGTATCCTAGAAATTGAAATTCCAAAACGCAAGGAAGAAAAAACTAATAAAAAGATAGAAATTAAATAAAATCACAAGCAGCTAGGCTTTCCTGGCTGCTTTTTTGGTCTAAAAATACATAGATAAATTGCCCCTCTTTGAGTATAATGACATAAGAATTTTAAAAGGGGACTTATGACTGAATTAAAAATACCGAACCACATTGCGATTGTTCTTGATGGCAATGGTAGGTGGGCAAAAAAACAGAATAGGCCTAGGACATCAGGCCACAAGGAAGGTGCGGAAAATGTAGTTAGGATAGCCAAAGCTGCCAAGAAGTTTGGGGTTAAAACCATAACTCTTTATGCTTTTTCTACAGAAAATTGGAAGAGGCCAGCGACTGAGGTTGGTTTTTTGATGGATTTACTGATCAAATTTGTAAATTCAAAACTTAAAGAACTTATAGATGAAGATTGCAAGCTAAATTTCCTTGGAGATTTGTCAAAACTTCCTGAAAAAACAAGAGAGTCCTGCACTTATGCTAAAGAGATCACAAAGGATAATAAGTCCCTTACCGTTAACATTGCCCTAAATTACGGGGGTAGGGATGAAATCGTCCACGCCTTTAAACAAATTATTGAAAAGGGCTATGACAAGGACGATATTACAGAAGAATTAATTTCTGATAATTTATATACGGCAGGTCTTTCTGATCCAGATTTATTAATTAGACCTGGTGGGGAAATTAGACTTTCAAATTTCCTAATCTACCAGCTTGCATACACAGAATTATATTTTACAGATGTTTTGTGGCCAGATTTTACAGAAGATGACCTAAGGGAAGCGATAATAGCTTATACCAAAAGAGACAGAAGATATGGTGGCATATGATTAAGTTTTTAAACAGGGCCTTTGGGGGCGCTGTCATTTTAACACTTTTAATATTAATAACATATTTGGGGAGGATTCCTCTTGCCCTTGGAGTAGCAGCTTTTTCTTATATTGCCCTTCATGAGATGGACAAGGCTCTCCATAAGATTGACCTACATTTGCCGATGAAGTGTCTTTACCTTACAAATGGGATAATTATGGCGGCTGCCTTTATAAATAATTCTGATTTGTATATAGCATCCATAGTGGTATCAGTTTTGTTTTTATTTATGTATATTATTTTAAGAAGCCACTACACCCTTTATGATGCTTTTGCTGCAGCCTTTGTCATGCTTTATGTGTCATTTTTGATTTCCCATATTTTGAGGATAAAAAATGTATCCTATGTTTGGATGCTTTATATCACAGCTTGGGGCTCAGACACCTTTGCTTATTTGGTTGGCAGTCTTTTTGGCAAGCACAAGATGGCATGGATGTCCCACATCAGCCCACACAAGACCATAGAAGGATCTGTTGGGGGCATTGTTGGTGCGACTATTTTAAATATTGTTTATTGCCACGAGTTTGGACTTGAAAATTATATTAGAGAGATAGTTATTTTTACAATTGTAGCTGCGATTATGTCTCAAATTGGAGATTTGATCGCATCTTATATCAAAAGACAAACTGGAATTAAAGATTTTGGTAATTTGATACCGGGCCATGGTGGCATCCTTGATAGGTTTGATTCTATCATGTTTATTGCCCCTGTCCTTTATCTTTTTTCTAGGGTTTAAGGAGAGAAAATGAGAATAGTTTTAGCGGTAGTTTTATTTTTGTTACTGATAGTTTTTCACGAATTTGGACACTTTATTGTGGCTAAAAAATCGGGCATAAAGGTAAATGAATTTGCAGTGGGTATGGGTCCCCTTATTTATTCAAGAAAAAAGGGCGAGACCAAGTATTCCTTTAGGCTAATTCCTATTGGTGGTTATTGTGCCATGGAGGGCGAAGATGACGAATCAAGCGATCCAAGGAGCTTTGATAATGCTCCAGCCTTTAAGAGGTTTTTGACAATCCTTGCAGGTCCTGTGGCAAATCTAATCATAGCTATAGTAGTTTTTACCATTGTTGGCTTAATTAGTGGCATTATTACAACAAAAATCGGATCTTTTACAGAAAATTCCCCAGCCCAAGAAGCCGGCATGGAAGTAGGAGATGAAATCAGAAAGGTCGGAGATAAGGATATCAAAGACTTTGCTGATATTTCAGCAGGAATTTCTGATTTTTATAAGGATAAGGATTATAAAAAGCCTCTTACAGTTGAGTATTTTAGGGAAAGTTCAGATACTGTCACTGCTGTAGATTTGAAGGTGGAAGTGAAGGATGATCATGCCTATATTGGTATTATGCCAGCTAGGAGGAGTCCAAATATTTTGGAAGCTGTTGGTCTTGGTTTTGGCGAGACTTGGAAAAATGTCAAGATGATTTTTGTGATCTTAGGCAGGCTTTTTACTGGCAAACTCGCTTTTGGAGCCCTATCAGGTCCTGTTGGAGTCCTTAAGGAAATAGGCAACCAAGCCCAAAATGGTCTGGCTAATTTGCTTTATTTTTTGGCTTATATTTCTGTAAATCTTGCCGTTTTCAATCTTTTACCAATACCAGCCCTTGATGGGTCTAAGCTATTAACAAGTGCGATTGAAATTATTACTGGAAAAAAAATTAATAAGAAAATCGAAGAGAAGGTCACTATGGTTGGATTTTTCATTTTGTTGGGTCTGATTTTGGTGGTTTCAATAAAGGATATAGTAAATTTATTTAGATAAGAAGGTATAAATGAGAAAAGAAACAAGAAAAATTTTTGTAGGAGATGTTGCTGTTGGAGGTGGCTCTCCTATTTCTATCCAATCAATGACAACAGCGAAGACATCCGATGTAGAAGCTGTAGTTAAGCAAATTAAAGCTTTAGAGGCAGAAGGATGTGACATTTCAAGGTCAGCTATAAATACAATAGAAGATGCCAAGGCTATTCCTAAAATAAAGAGCCTAACCAATATTCCTTTTGTAGCTGACATCCAATTTGATTATAGGCTTGCCCTCGCAGCTGTGGAAAATGGCTGTGATTGTTTGAGGTATAATCCAGGCAATATCGGTGGCAGGGACAAGGTGGCTCTCCTTGTTGAAGAATGTAAGAAAAGAAGGATTCCAATAAGGATTGGGGTAAATTCTGGTTCGATTTCAAGAGAAGTTATAGATCGTTTTGGGGGAGTTAACAAGGATTCTCTTGTGGCAAGCGCCATAGAAGAGGTGAAAATCCTCGAAGATATGGATTTTCATGACATAAAAATTTCTGTAAAGTCTTCTGATGTAAACACCATGATTGATGCCTATAGGCTTTTGTCATCCAAAGTCGATTATCCACTTCATTTGGGAGTGACAGAAGCAGGTCCACTTTACCAAGCCCTTGTTAAGTCCTCAATTGGAATTGGCTCTCTCCTTAAGGACGGAATTGGTGATACTTTGAGGGTTTCTATCACTGGTGATATTGTTGAGGAAGTGAGAGCTGGTAAGGCCATCCTTAAGGCTCTTGGTCTAAGGCGTGATGGACTCGATATAGTTTCTTGCCCGACTTGTTCCCGTACAAGTGTCGACTTGCCAAATATTGTGGCAGAAGTTGAAGAAAAATCAAGGGGGCTTGACTTCAATGCCAAAGTTGCCATCATGGGTTGTCCGGTAAATGGTCCTGGAGAATCAAAGGAAGCAGACTATGGAATTTCTGCTGCCAATGGCATGGGATTTTTGTTTAAAAATGGCAAGACTGTAAAGAAAGTAAAAGAAGAAGAGATTGTCGATACCCTAATTGAAGTTTTAAAAGAAGAGAAAAATGAAAATTGACCTGGCAAAATTAATTAAAGTTGAAGAGAATTTATATACTATAATAAGTGCGACTTATTTCCAAAAAGAAAACCTACTAGAAATCAAAATCAAGGCAGCAAACCCACTAGATTCTCGCCTTGAGGAAGAGTTGAGAGCGTATTTTTCTTATGTAGACCTTAAAATCATCTATGAAAAAATTATGCCACCTAGCTATGATGACTACATCCCAGAATACGAGGGAGAGGTTGAATATGAAGATGTTCCCGACAACCTAAATGACGTAATTTTTAAGGAAGAAAATCCTGCTCTAAAGAGCGTTCAACCTATTGAAAATGAACCGATTGTTGAGCTTGTTGAGGAAAATAATCAGCCAATCCCTGTTACAGATGATAAGGCTCTTGAAGTTTTTAAGTCAAGCCAAGATGGTCCTTTAAGTGAAGATGAATTTGCCGAGGATAAACAAAATCCTAGTGAAAGTGATCAAGCTCGCCAAAATTTAACACCAGATGATTTAAAAGGAGCAGCTTTAGAAGCAGAAGATTTAAAAGCAGATGAAGAAGAAGCAAATGATTTAGGAGTGGAAGCTAAGGAGGAAACTTCTTCTTTTGAGGACCTCAAAAAAGCCAAGGAGGCCCAACTTCAAAGAAAGATAGCTCAAGCCCTCAATTACCAAACCAAGCAAAAGGAAAAGCAAGAGGCGAAGACGAACACAGATGGCCTAAATTTTGGCAGAAAAATTAAGGCAGAGCCAATTCAAATAGAGGATATTTATGACAAAAAAGGCATGACCAACTCCCTAATCGGTACAATTTACGGTCTTAGCTGTCTTGAAACCAAGTCAGGATATTTTATCTATACTTTTGATTTGGAAGATAAGACTGATGCTATTTCCTGCAAGCTTTTCGCCAACAAGAAAAATAATTTCAAACTTGAAGACTTGAAAGATGGGATGGCTGTTCAAGTAGAAGGAGTTTTAAATTTTGATGACTATGCCAAGGAAGATGTCTTTACAGTTAATTCTATAACAACAGCCATAATTTCAAAAAAAGTAGACTTGGCAGCTGATAAGAGGTTTGAACTTGAGCTTCATTCCAAATATACCAACCTTGACGGCTTTGTGGATGACGGCGATCTCTTGCCTGTCCTTAAGGAATGGGGTTGGGATACAATTGGTATCACCGATACTGAAAATCTCCAAGTTTTGCCTTATGTTTATGACACCTACAAGAAAAACGGTATTAGGGTTTTAAATGGGGCAGAATTATTGCTTGTAGAAGATGATTTGAGGATTTTAACCAATCTTTCTGGCAAAGACTTGCCTACTTTTAAAAATCTCGAAGACGGGTCTTTTGTTGTATTCGATATAGAAACTACAGGACTTTTAAAATACAGGGATGCGATTACAGAAATCGGTGCTGTGAGGGTGGAAAATGGAGAAATAACTGAAACCTATAACCAATTAATAAACCCAGAAAGAATCCTACCTGAAAAGATTGTAGAAATTACTGGAATCACCGATGCTATGCTTGCTGATAAACCAAAAATTGACGAGGTCTTGCCAGGATTTTTAGACTTTTGTGGCGATAGCCTAATAGTAGGTCAAAATACAGACTTTGACGTAGGTTTCATCAGAGAAAACGCCAAGAGATTGGGACTTAAATTTGATCCAATTTATCTTGATACCCTTCCAATGGCCCGCGCCCTCTTTGATGATATGGGGAAATTCTCTCTTGATAAGATTGCAAGAAAGCTTGATATACCAGCCTTCAACCACCACAGGGCAAGCGATGATGCGAGGGCCACTGCCCAAATTTTTATCAAGATGTATAAGATGATTATGGAAGAGGAAGGTCTTGATATTTCAAAAATTAATAGCCTAAAGACATCTTATCCAAAGGCCAAGCACGAGACTTTTTCCGCCCTCGCCTTTGCCAAGGATAAGACAGGGCTTAAAAATCTTTACAAGTTAATTTCCGAATCAAGGATGAACTACATGGCCAATGGCGAAGCTAGAACACCTATGTCTGTCCTTGAAAAATACAGGGAAGGTTTGGTTTTGGGTGCTGGTGGAGCAGAGGGAATGCTTTTTGAATACATCCTAGGCGATAGAAGCGAGATGCAAATCAAAAAAGTCCTAGACCTCTTTGATTTTTATCAGGTAGAGCCTGTTTCTATGTTTTTGGATAAGGTAGAAAGTGGTAAAATCGACTCCTTAGCCCAAGTTAAGGAAATAAACCAGAAGATAATTGATTTTGGTGAAGAAAGGGGCAAACTTGTGGCAGCCACAGGTGGGGTGAGATACCTTGAGCCGGGCGACTACAAGCTAAGAAACGTCCTCAAAAAGGGTTCCTTCTTCTTTTATAAGGAAAACAGACCTCTTTACTATTTGAGGACCACAGATGAAATGCTTGGTGAATTTTCTTACCTAGGAGATACTAAGGCCTACGAACTTGTAATTAGAAATCCAAAGAAAATTGTGGCAGGGCTTGAAGATATAAGACCAATTCCTCATGGGACCTTCCCACCAAAAATCGCTGGTTCTGAGGAAATGCTAAGAGATACTTGCTTTAAAAAAGCCCACGAAATTTACGGTGACCCTTTGCCAAAAATTGTCCAAGATAGGCTTGATAGGGAACTTCATTCGATAATTTCAAATGGTTACGCAGTTTTATATATTATTGCCCAGAAACTTGTAAAAAAATCCAACGAAGACGGTTATCTTGTAGGGTCTAGGGGCTCTGTAGGTTCATCTTTTGCAGCAACTATGGCTGACATTACAGAAGTAAACCCTCTTTCTCCTCACTATATTTGTCCATCTTGCAAGCATTCGGAATTTTTCGAGGAAGACTTGTTGGGTTCTGGTATAGATTATCCAGATAAGGATTGTCCAGTATGTGGGACACCTATGCACAAGGATGGTCACAATATCCCGTTTGAAGTATTTTTAGGTTTTGAAGGTGACAAGGAACCAGATATAGACTTAAACTTTGCCGGTGAATACCAACCAACCATTCACAAGTACACCGAAGTACTTTTCGGTGAGGGCAAGGTTTTTAGGGCGGGAACAATTGGAAAAATCCAAGATAACACTGCCTTTGGTTATATCAAAAAATACATGGAAGAAAATAATTTAAACCTAACCAACGCCCAGGTCAGAAAACTCCAAAGGGGTCTTAAGGATGTAAAAAGGTCAACAGGCCAACACCCAGGTGGGCTTATCGTTGTGCCAGATGATATAGAAGTTTTTGATATTTGTCCAATCCAATATCCGGCAGATGACCCAGCTAGCGGCAACAAGACTACCCATTTCCCATACAGGGTAATGGAGGAAACTCTCTTGAAACTTGACCTTTTGGGCCACGATGTGCCTTCAGTTATTAGGCACCTCCAAGACCTAACAGGAACAAATCCACTAAAAATAAAGATGGACGACAAAGACGTAATGAAGATTTTCTCCTGCACAGAACCCCTTAAAATTAAACACGATTTTTCAAATAACGATATAGGAACTCTTGGTATCCCTGAATTTGGTACAAACTTCGTTCGTGGCATGCTTAAGGACACCTATCCAAAGAAGTTTTCTGAGATGGCGAGGATTTCTGGTCTTTCCCATGGAACCAACGTTTGGCTTAACAATGCACAAGATATAATCAAGTCCAATACAGCTGGCTTCAATGAGATTATTTCAACCAGAGATGATATCATGAATGCCCTTATCCAAGAAGGTCTTGATAAGAAAAAGTCCTTTATGATCATGGAAAAAGTTCGTAAGGGCAAGGGACTTAGCGAGGAAGAGATTGACTATATGAGGGAAAATGGAGTCAAGGACTGGTATATAGATTCTTGTCTTAAGATTGCCTATCTTTTCCCAAAGGCCCACGCCGTTGCCTATTGTTTGATGAGCTACAGGATTGCCTACTACAAGGTTTACTATCCTGAGGCTTTCTACGCCTCATATTTCTCATCAAAATTGGGAGACTTCACCTATTCGACAATCCTATCTGGCCTTGAATCTGTCCAGATGGCCTTAAATGCCTACAAGGAAATGTTCAATATAAGCAAGAGAGATCAGGATTTAAGGACAGTCCTCGAAGTGGCAGAAGAAATGCACGCTAGGGAAATAAAAATTAGTAAGGCTGATATTTACGAATCTGATGCCACAAAATTTTTGATTAAGGACGGAGCAATCCTCCCACCTTTGGCTGCAGTTGATGACGTCAGCGAGGCTATGGCGAAGGATATAGTTGAAGAAAGGGCAAAGGGCGATTTTATTTCTATAGAAGACCTCACATCAAGGACTTCAGTAAACAAAAATGCTCTTAAAAGCCTAAAAGATTTGGGTATCATAGAAGGCATCCAAGAAGAAAATCAAATGAGCCTATTTGACGGCTTGTTCTAAGAAAAAAACTGTTGGAGAGAAGTTTTGCTTCTTCCAACAGATTTTTTTATCCATTTATAATTTTCAATTCCTTGACCATATCAATTTTTGAAATTTTTCTTTTTTCAAGCACTTGGACTAGGATAAATATTAGTAAGCTAAGACCTATGGCTTCGATAAAGCTTATAAGTGGAATATTTATTTCTACATAGGCATCTAGTTTTGTGATAGCATATCTTGTCATAGTTCTTATCAAAAAGTCCATCATAGGAATCATGATGATTTCAAAGACTAGGAGGATAAGGAAGATAGGATTTGTGTAAATCGCAGTGCTTTCCCTAGCTCTTATGCCAAAGACTTTTAGGTAGGAGATATTTGTCTTTGACTTATCTATGATTAGACTGGTTACCAAATAGGAAATGATAAGGTAAAAAACGAGGGTTACGACCAATAGACTATCGAAGACACCACCAAAGGAATCTAGGAAGTGGGCCATGAACTTATTCAGATCTTCCTTGTTAATTTCATTGATTAAGATATTTTTGTCAATACTTAGCCTTTGGCTAGACCCGTAAGCGTTGAAATAATCCTTATCCAGACCCAGAATTTTATTTATATTTTCCCTTTTACCAAGGATTTGAAACTGGTTGTTGTCCTTATCTATAGATTTTATCTTAAGTTTAACTTTGTCATAATTGAAATTTTCTATGGCATCAATCTCATCACCAACCTTTAACTTATAAACTTTGGCAAGACCATTTGAAATTATTACATCTTTCTTATCCAAATTTCCAATAGCCAAATCCTTATATTTTGAATCGGCATCTACTCCTAGGCACTGGATTTTTTTCATATTAAAATCTACCAAGTCAAAGCTAAGCATAGAAATTTTATCTGCTTTGATTTTAGGGTCTGGGGCTTTTACCAGATAGGTGTGGTCATATTTCATTGAATTTTTGACTTTTTCTGCATAGTCTGTAAAAATTGGCTTGACTCCTAGAGAATAAATCAAAAGGATGTTGGCAAGGCCTATACCAAAAATTAGGCTGATAATATTGGCCCTATTAGCAAGGATGACCCTTAACCTAAATTTGTTGATAAAGGCAAACTTATCTAGCTTTACCCTCAATCTTGCTTTTGGTGATTTGAGTGTATTTCTTAAAAAGTCTATGGCCTTGTGATTAAGGGCCTTACTTATTACAAAGAAATTTATTATTAAATAAATCAAAAGTGGGATAAGGCTGGTTAAGATAAAGGACCTTAGGTTAAAGGAAACTACAAATTTTGGTAGGTCGTAGGACTTGTAGTAGAGGGCTGTGTAGGTTTGGTAGGCATGGGTGTAGGCAATGAGATTGCCAATTAGGCAAGCAAGCAGGGTAATGAATATCGGCATTAGCATATAAGACTTTACAAGCTCACTTTTTTTGTAACCAGAGGCGAGTAGGGTGCCGATGATTGGCGCTTCCTCTTCAATCATGGATTTTACTTGGATGGCACTGATAAAGGCAATAGCTAGGACTAAGACTACCATAAGGGCTGTCATCATTGGCACATCCCCACCCATGTCTTCTATAAAGTACCTTATGCACTGGTTGTCATAGATTAAAAGCGAGTCTGTTACCATGTTTGTTTTGTTAATAATTTTAAGCAGGTCTTTTTGCTTATCTCTGGCCTTTGATTTTGGTAAATCTTCCATGTCTTTGTAGGAATATTGGTAGGTGATTTGCTCTGAAATGTTTTTTAGTCCATCTTTTGCCACAAGTCCCACCCCAAAAAATCCTGGATCCATAACTAGGTCACTGTTGTTTTTAAGGAGGGTTGAGTAGTCCGGAAGGGCAATTAGACCTACAATCTTATAATCTTTTCCTTCTAGGCTAAGTGAATCTCCAGTTTTTAGATTATTAGCTCTGGCGTAGTTTGCAGAAAGAGCGATTTCGCCCGTAGTTTGGGCAAGCTTTCCTTCAAGGATTGATGGAAGGTTGATATTCTCCCTATTCTCAAAGACCCTTAGGGTTTTATTTTTTCCGGAATTTGCTTCTACATAAAAATTTTCGTATAGGCTTATCTTCTTATTTTCCAAGTCTTTTTTGACTTTTTCATCTAATTTATTAAGGCAGGTAAAATTTCCATCTTCAACCTTACCATCATCAATTAGGTCGTAGTAGAGTTTTTTTGTAGAGTCTTGGGCTGTGAAAAATGCAGAAGAAAAGATAATTATAAAACAAAGGGCGATGAAAATTGGCAAGACCCTGGAAGGATGAAAGTAGACTTGCCTGTAGGCTCTTTTATAAATTGGATTTTTCATTACCAAGTCACATCCTTTGCTAGAATTTTCTCGTCGTTTTTGACATAGGATTTAACCTTGCCATCGTGGATATTTAAGATATAGTCGCACATCTTGCTTATCTGGATGTTGTGGCTGGCTATAAGAATGGTAGCCTTATAGTCTTGGTTCATTTTTTCAAGCAAGTAGAGGACATCTTTGGCACTTTCATAATCGAGTGCACCGGTTGGCTCATCACAAATTAAAATTTCCGGCCTTTTGATAAGGGCTCGGGCAATCGAGGTTCGCTGAGCCTGACCACCAGAAACTTCATTTGGATACTTGTAAATTTGATCCTTGATTCCCAAATCATCGACAAGTTTGTTAATATCGAGTGGATTTTTTGCAAGATACTTGCCTAGTTCTATGTTTTCAAAAATATTTAGGTCGCTAATTAGGTTGTAAAATTGAAAAACAAAGCCCAGCTTATTTCTCCTGTAGGTTTCTAAATCTTTTTTACTCATGATGGCTAGATTTTCGCCCAAAATATTAACTTCGCCACTATCAATGCTTTCAATACCACCGATTATATTAAGGAGGGTGGACTTGCCAGACCCAGATGGGCCCAAAATACAGATGATTTTCCCACTTTCTATTTCAAGGCCAATATTTTTCAACACTTCAATCTTAGCTTGGCCTTGGCCGTAACTTTTACACAAATTTTTTATTTTTATCATAGGGCCTCCTTTTATAACGATAATCTCTATCATTATTATAGCACTGTTAAAAATCATAGACAATAGAAAGTTGCTATTTTAAGAGGATTGCAAAAAAAATCTAGAAAATTTTCAACCAGCAATCATGAATTATCTCCGAAGTTGGTTTTAAATTTTCTAGCTTATTTTTCTAAAGATTGTATTTGTTTTTTGATAAATTTGCCACAGGCCTTTGCAATTTCAGTCGGTTGGTCGATTTTTATAAACTTATTTCTATAAAGGCTTTTGGCGTTGTCTAGGTTATCGCCACTTATGATGGCGGCTATTTGTAGACCTTTTTTTCGAAGGTCATCTAAGTTTTTTCTTGCATCATCAAGACCGATTTCGTCTTGGTAGGGTTTATTGAGCCTAAAATTTTTGGTTATGAGGGGTTTTAGGTCTTGGGGATTGGCGTCGGTGAGGATTAAAGAAAGGGAATCTTTGATATCCTTATCCAAAATCGCCCTGTAGGCACGAAAAACAAGCCCGTCTCTGTTCCAACCCATGGCCTTAAAACGAAAGATTTTTTTGATTTCTGCTTTTTCGTCATAGTCTTTGAGGATGGTAAGAATGGTAAAGTCGCCAACAGTTTGAAAGGAGACTACCCTGTTTAAGATAGAGTTATTTTCCAAAGACTTGGCTAGGATATAGGCTTCGATGGCTACTTCAGATTCCTTCTCAAGGAGGGAAGCAGATCCGTCAACAAGGAGGTCTACCTTCATAGTAGGGTCATGTTGGAGGTTTTTTTTCTTAAAAATCTTTGCCTCATCACTAATTTCCGCCTTATAGGCAAGTCTTGGAACAAGTTTGCCTCGGTTGGAGAGGTCTTCGTCCAAAGAAGAAGTTAGGTTTAATTTTAGTTTGATTTCCTTGGATAAAACTGTTATGGCCCTAGTGTAGGCAGCTTTGTTTGCCTTAAATTTTAATAGGTGCCTGGCTATAGCCTTTTTATTTAAGTCTTGGTCGAGGTCCTTGTCGTTTTCGGTAATGCCCCTGGTATAAAAAAGTCTGGACTTTTTGTGGCTACCTGTGCACAAGTCCCTTTCGATACCAAGCCTAATTTTCTCATCAAAAAGAGATTTGCCAAAGGTTTTTTCTATGTAGGCTAGGCTCTCCTTACGTTTTTTAATTTTAAAATCTAGGATAAGAGAGCCAATCCCATGTGATTTTTGCATATTTCCGGCAAAATTTGCTGGCATATTTGACCTCTCAAGGCTCACCATGCCAGCACTTTCAAAAAGAGAAAGATTTAGGGATGGGATTTTTTTCAAGAGGTCACTCTCCCTATAGCCAAGGTAGGTTTTAAAAAGGCTTATAACTCTGCTTTCTACATTAGTTTTATCTGTATCAGCAGGTAGGCTCAATTTTTTGTAGAGGTCCAAGTCTTTTTTTGAAAAATTATTGGTAGGGGCGTCAAGAATTTCCCTCATCCTAATTAGTTCTAGCCTGTAAAGTGCGTTTTGCCTAAGGGCAAGGTTTCTCCTTTGAAGGTCGTACTTATCATCCAGAAATTTTTGGGCGTAGGCAAGCCTTAAAGATTTTAAAACTGGTCTTTCGCTTACTTCTTTTTTGTAGGCAAAGTCTTCTAGGATATAGACAAGGGCAAGGTCATACCTATCTCGTCTAAAGTTATAGGCCCAAGCATCAAAGAGCTTTTGAATTTCTCTTTCGCCTAAATATTTGATGGCAAGACCTATTATCAAATTTATGTAAAAATCAGGATTGCCGTCAATATTTTCCCCGATAATAAAATTTTCAAAATCATAAGAACCAGCTCCTGCCCACTGGATGTTTGCTATTCGATTTTCATAAAGTTTTTCTTTAGGTCTATCCATTTATCAGGTCTTTTTGGTAAATATTATCTGGAAAACGAGCCTTAAGCAGGTCTTCAATTAGGTCAGCTTCATAGTCATCGAAAATTTTATTGACTAAGCAAAGCCTCATCGCTTCTTTAAATTCAAGGCCTTCCTTCACTAGGTCTAGGCCATCGAAAATCCCCCTCAAATCTGGGGCAGTGTCAGAAATTTCGTGGGCATTAGCCTTATCTTTCAAATCCTTAAAAAAGTTTGCAATGTCGGTTAAGTACCTATCTTTAAGGTCAGGGTAGTGGGTCTTGATGAGGTTTACTAAATCACTATCAGATATCCTTGGCATTTTAATAATGGCAAACCTCGACAAAAGTGCTTCATTTAGGTCACGAGTACCTTCGTAGCCGTAGTTCATAGTGGCGATAAAACGGGTAGCCGGATGGACATTAATTAGTTTATATCCTGGTATATCAATCCTCCTCCTGTAGTCAAGGACAGAATGGAGGACTGCCATGGCTTCGTTTTTTGCCATATTGATTTCATCAAGGACAGCAAAACCACCATAGCGACTTGCAAGGCTTATAGGGCCTTCCCTAAAGGTGACAGACCCAGATTTTAGGGTGTCATCACCGATGAGGCTTGAAGCATCAACGCTTACGTGAAAGGAAATATTCCACATAGGACGGGCAAAAAGATAGGCCAAATTTTCTGCGAGAACATTCTTACCTGTAGCTTTTTCTCCAACAAGCAGGATGTTTTTGCCGGATAGAATTGCTGCAATCGCTTCTTCTAGAACATCATCTCCCATATACAAGAATTTTGGCTTTGGAATCCTTTCTACAAGGTCACTATCGATGGGGTATTTATTTTTAAATTCATCTATTTTTTTATTGAAATTTTCCATCTTAACGCTCGATTGTGTTTATTTCAGTTTTTATGTAAAGTTTTTTAAATAATCCGATACCAAAGGCAGAGATTTCTATTTCCATATCATCCTTCACAAAGGAAAAGAAGTTCGGATTTACAAAAATATCTATGTCTTGATCACTAAATTTTTTGTAGGCTTCCTTATTACCAATAAGTTTGGTAGAAACATCAAAATCCACAGTGCCTATAGTGCAGCATGTTTCCTTGCTATCAAGGTCTGGATTTATATAAATTTCTCTAATATTTTTTTTATCGGCAAAATCCTTAGCCGTCTTAGTTATAATAAATTTCATAGCTCCTCCTAGCTTTATTATATTAAAAAAGAGTGGCATAAGCCACCCCTTTTCAAAATTTTAATCTAATATTATAGATTCAATTCTTTCTCTATTTTTCTTGCCAAGTTTTAGTACACAAATTACATATAAAACTGTGATAACTGCTGCAACTGGATAGGCAATTGTATATGGTTGTCTAAGTCCGATTGGGTCTGCATTTATAATAAATGAGAATACTACGAAGCAGTAGAAAGCACCTGGTATTAAGGTGATTAGGTAGTTTTTGTTGGTGTACATTAGGTAAACTGTTGCAACTGCAAGGGCAAAGATAGCTACGAATTGGTTTGTAAATCCGAAGTATCTCCAAAGTAGGTTGAATCCACCTGGGTTTGTCTTAGCAAAGTATAGGATACCTGCTGCAGGAATAAATAATACTGCTGCAAGAATAGCTCTCTTTGCAGGATTTCTTTGGTCAATATTCATTTCTTCAGAAATGATAAGTCTTAAGGATCTAAATGCTGTATCGCCTGATGTGATAGGAAGTGCTATTACACCGATGATGGCAAGTAGACCACCGATATTACCCATGAAGTATTTAGAAATATTACCAACCATGATTGTTCCAGGAGTGTCAAGAGCACTTTCTCCAGAAGAGAATAGAACCATAGCACCTGCTGCCCAAATCATAGCTATAAAACCTTCAGCTATCATAGTTGAGTAGAAGGTCAACCTTGCTTCTCTTTCAGATTTAACTGTTCTAGAAACTAGGGTTACTTGAGAGCCATGGAAACCTGATAAGATACCACAGGCTACTGTTATGAAGAAGGCTGGGATGAATTTTTGTCCCTTTGGATGTTGGGCAAGAAGACCTTGGCCTTCAAAAGCTAAGTGTCCGCCACCTTGGGTTAGGATACCAATTAAAACACCAAAGGCAGAAATGATTAGGAATGCACCGAAAATTGGATAGATTCTACCGATTACCTTATCAATAGGCATTACTGTAGAAAGTATGTAGTAAGCAAATATTACAGCGTAGATAATCCAAATTACTGCACCTTCTGGGTCTTTTCCTAATACGAATTTTGCAATTAAGTCGCCAGGGGTATAAACAAATACAACACCTGTTAGTAGAAGTAGGATTGCGATTACAACGTTATAAAATGCTCTGATTCCGCTACCTAGGTACTTACCAACAAGTTTTGGTACTTGGCTACCGCCGTTTCTCATAGAAATAAATCCTGTCATGAAATCGTGAACTGCACCTGCAATTACACAACCAATAGGAATAGCGATAAATGCGATAGGGCCAAATAGGATACCTTGGATAGGCCCTAAGATAGGTCCTGTACCTGCTATGTTTAGTAGATTTATAAGCCAGTTTTTGGTCTTGCTCATAACTACAAAGTCGACACCGTCGGCTTTTCTAACTGCTGGAGTTTCTCTATCATCTGGTTCTAGTTGACTTTCAACATATTTAGAATAGAAATAACCTCCACCTAACAAAATTATAAGTCCAATAATAAATAGTGTCATTGTGTCCTCCTTTATTTATTATCTTATAACCATTATAAGATAAATAAAAAAATATTACAAGTCTTATATCTGAATCTCAACATCTAAAACATTTTCATAATATTAGTTATCATTAAAATATAATTCTCATTACTAGGTGGTTGAGATAGGAATTAATTTTTTAAAACATTGATAAATAATGATAAGCTAGTATAGTAGACTTAGTAAGAGTGGGGCGGAAATTCCACTTTTTTTTAATGTTGGGGGTAAATTGAGATGGATTTAATAGAAAAATTAAAAAACGCTCTGGAAAGTGACATAGAAAATTTAGGCTATGACCTTGTTGACCTTGAGTTTATCGGGGGCAAAGACGGTAATCGACTTATTTTTTATATTTACAAGGAAGATGGAATTACGATTGATGATTGTGAGAGGGTGAGTGGATTTCTTGATGAAAAGCTCGATGAGCTTGATTTAATCAAAAGCTCCTACTACCTAGAAGTATCCTCTCAAGACCTATCAAGACCACTTAAGACAGATAAGGACCTTCTTAGAAATAAGGATGAGCTACTTAAGATAAAGCTTAAAAATGGTGACCTTATCCTAGCTAAGATGAAGGATATCAAAGATGAATCAATAGTTTTTGCCAAGGAAGATGGCAAAGATATAGAGATAAATAAATCGGATATCAAGGAAATAAAAATAGAGATAGTGTTCTAAAAGGAGATATGATGAACAAAGACTTTATGTTGGCCCTTGATGAGCTATGCAAGGATAAGAATGTAGAAAAAGAAGTAATCCTAGATGCTCTAGAAAAGGCGCTTGTAAAAAGTTATCAAAAAAATTATGATAACCAAGAAAATGTTGACGTTACTATTGACCATGAGACCGGCGAAATCGGGGTTTATGCCCTAAAAGAAGTAGTTGATAAGGTGGAAGATCCTATAAATCAAATTAATTTAAAGGATGCAAAGGATCTAGATGCTTCTTTGGCAGTTGGTGATACAGCAAGGATTAAGTTAGTGCCTAAAAATTTTGGCAGGGTTGCTGCTCAAACTGCTAGGAATATTGTTATTCAAAAGATAAGGGATGCCCAAAGAGAATCCTTATTTGGTGACTATCTTGATAGGGAAAATGAACTTATCACAGGTCTAATCCAAAGAGTTGACAAATACAATGTCTATGTAAACCTAGACAGGATTGAAGGAATTGTTCCTCTTAAAGAACAAGTTCCTACAGAATCTTATATCCCAAATGAGAGGATGAAATTTTTAATTAAAGAAGTGAGAAATTCTGGCAAGGACCCACAAATTGTTTTGTCTAGGTCTTCAGAAAATCTTGTTACTAGACTTTTTGAGCTAGAAGTGCCTGAAATTACTGACGGAGTTATAGAAATTTATTCTATAGCTAGGGAAGCAGGATCAAGGACAAAGATGGCGGTATTTTCTAATGATGAAACCATTGATGCTGTTGGAGCTTGTATAGGTTATAAGGGAGCGAGAGTTAATTCTATTGTAGACTCACTTCAAGGAGAAAAGATTGATATTATAAATTATTCTAAGGATATAGAATCTTTTATTTCCAACGCCCTATCTCCAGCAGATATTATAGAAGTTTATGTCAATGAGAGAAATAAGCAATCTCTAGTGGTTGTTGAAGATGACCAGCTTTCTCTTGCCATTGGCAAGGAAGGTCAAAATGCAAGACTGTCAGCAAGGCTTACTGGTTGGAAGATTGATATCAAGTCAAAACTTGAATTTGACAGCCTAAGCCAGGAAGAGATTGATGAAATTCTTTCTATTAACGAAGAAGAAGTTTCTGATGAAAAGTCTACAGATGATAAAGATTTAGAAGCTTATGACTTGGCAGAAGAAAATGCAAGTGATGATAAAGGTGAAGAAATTTCTGATGAAGATAAGGAAGAAATTTCTAAAGAACCTACAGATGAAGACTAGGAGCTAGCTTTCAGCAAGGAATAAGGAAATGAAAAAAACTCGCAAAATACCACAAAGAAAATGTATTGTGTGTGGTTCGTTAAAAGATAAGGGAGACCTTCTTAGGATTGTAAATAACAAGGAAGAGGGAATCTTGATAGATGAAAGTGGAAAAGTAAACGGAAGAGGTGCCTATGTGTGCAAGGATGAAACTTGCATCAAGGGCCTTAAGAAATCAAATAAGCTAAATCAAGCCTTTAAAATGAAGATAGATGACGAAATTTATGAGGAGTTAGAAGCTTATGAACTAAAATGAGGTGATTATATGGCTGATAAAATAAGAGTATACGAATTGGCAAAAGAAAATGGCTTAGAATCAAAGGAAATGATTAGAATCCTAAATGATGAATTTAACTTAGGTATTAAATCTCATATGTCCATGATAAGTGGGGAAGACCACAAATTAATCAGTGATTTCCTAAGTGAATTAAATGATGATTCTAGTGAAGATGTTAGCGTAGAAGAAGAGATAATAGAAAAGCCTAAAGCAAAAGCAAAACAAGAGAAAAAAAGAGAAAAGAAAATTGATCTTAAAAATCTAGACGACGATGATGATCAAGAGCAAGTAGTAAGCAAGAAGAATAGAAAAAAGAAGAATAAGAAGAAAAAATCGAAGAAGAGCAATAGGCAAGAGAAGAGTATGAAAGCTAACAAAGATTCAAGAATAGAAATACCAGAAACAGTAAATGTCAAGGCGTTTGCAGATAAACTTGGAGAAAGCCCAAATTCAGTAATAGGAAAATTGATAGGTCTGGGTACAATGGCAGGCCTTAATGACCAGATTGATTTTGATACAGCAAACCTTGTAGCCATGGAATTTGGCAAGGAAATCTTTAAGGAAGAAGAATATGATGCCTTAGAAGAGCAATCATATGATTTAGACTATGAAGATAAGGAAGAAAACTTAATTGAAAGACCTCCTGTTGTATCAGTAATGGGTCACGTTGACCATGGTAAAACAAGTATCCTAGATGCTATCAGAAATACTTCTGTAACTCGTGGAGAAGCTGGTGGTATTACCCAACATATCGGTGCTTATACTGTAGATATCAATGGTAAAGCAATCTCTTTCTTAGATACACCAGGCCACGAAGCCTTCACAGAAATGAGAATGAGGGGTGCTCAATCAACTGATATTGCCATCCTTGTAGTAGCTGCAGATGATGGGGTTATGCCACAAACAGTTGAGGCGATTAACCACGCCAAGGCAGCTGATATTCCAATAATAGTAGCCATAAACAAGATGGATAAGGAAACAGCCGATCAAAATAGGGTTATGCAAGGTCTTATGGAATATGGTCTTGTTCCAGAAGAGTGGGGTGGAGATACCATCATGGTTCCAGTGTCTGCCCACACAGGCAAGGGCATCAAGGACTTGCTTGAGATGGTCCTACTTGTAGCTGAAGTTAGGGAACTAAGGGCAAATCCAAACAGGGATGCTGTTGGTATTATAATCGAAGCCCAACTTGACAAGTCAAGGGGCCCAGTTGCAACTGTGCTTGTACAAAAAGGTACCCTCCGTCAAGGAGATTATGTGGTTACAGGATCTGCCTCAGGTAGGATTAGGGCTATGTTTGATTCAAAAGGAAAGTCAATCAAGGAAGCAGGACCATCTATACCAGCACAAATTCTTGGTCTTTCTGATGTAGCAGAAGCTGGCGATAAGATTTATGCAGTTAAGGATGAAAAAATCGCTCGTGACTATGCAGATAGGGCTAAAGAATTTAAACGTGAAGAAAGATTAATTGCCAAAGCTAATACCAACCTTGAGGATATGTATTCAGACATCCAAGAGGGCGAATTAAAAGAACTTAATATCATTGTTAAGACTGATGTTAAGGGAACTGTTGATGCAGTAAGCACTTCTTTAACAAAATTATCAAATGAAGAAGTCAAGGTAACAGTAATAGCAGGTGCCGTTGGTGGTATTACAGAATCAGACGTCCTATTAGCACAAGCTTCAAATGCTATTATAATCGGATTTAACGTTAGACCTACCCAAGGAGCTTTGGAAAGAGCTAAGGATAATAATATTGAAATCAGGACCTACAGCGTAATCTACGAAGCAATCGAAGATGTATCAAAAGCTATAGTTGGTATGCTTGATCCGGAATTTAAGGAAAATGTCCTTGGTAGGGCAGAAGTTAGAGATACCTTCAAGATTCCAGGTGCAGGAACAATCGCCGGCGTCATGGTAACAAGTGGTGTTATTACAAGAAAAGCAATGATCAGACTTCTAAGAGATAACGTAGTTATCTTTGATGGAGAAATTTCATCAATGAAGAGATTTAAAGACGACGCATCAAAACTCCAATCAGGTTATGAAGGCGGAATCGGACTTGAAAGATATAACGACATAAAAGTAGGCGATGTAATGGAAGCCTATGAAATGGTTGAAACAGAAAGAAGTTTATAGATGAATAAAAAAAGAACAGCTAGGATTTCATCTGAGGTCAAAAGGGAAATTTCTAAGATAATTATGGATGACCTAAATGACCCAAGATTATCCACAGAAGCCATGGTATCAGTTACAGATGTAGAAGTTACCAACGACTTATCCTACGCTGATATCTATATATCAGTCCTTGGAGATAATAAAATCAAGGATGGAGTAATGCAAGCGCTTAACCAAGCTAAGGGTTATATTAAAATCCTAATTGGTGAGAGAATGAGACTTAGGTCCATGCCAGAATTTCGTTTTAAATTTGATAATTCTATCGAGCATGGCGCCTACATGGATAAGTTAATAGCAGAAACAATCGCAAAGGATAAAAAAGCAAATGAAGCTAGAGAAGATTAGTAAAGAACACTTAGATAAGTTTTTAGCAATGGTAGATGAGGCAGAAACCATCGCCATTGCCAGCCACGTAAATCCTGATGGGGACAATATCGGTTCATCCCTTGGTCTTAGAAGGTCATTAGAAAAATATGGAAAAAAAGTTGAAGTAATTGCAATCGACACAATCGACGACTATTTACTTTTTTTGCCAGAACTTGACCACTACAAGGAAGCCAGCCTTGATAAGTACGACCTATTTATAATTGTAGATTGTTCTGAGTTTGACAGGATTGGCAAGGCGACAGAAATAGCCAGAAGATCTGATAAAACCATAGTTATCGACCACCATGTTGGTGGAAAAATCAACTGCGATTTGAATATGATTTATGAAACCTCACCTGCAACATGTGAGTTGGTTTACGAAATAATTGATAGACTAAACCTACCAATGGATAAGACAATAGGTACCCTTTTATTTACAGGCCTATGCACAGACACAGGCAGGTTCATGTATTCAAATGTTTCCGAATACACTTTTAGGGCAGCAGGCAGACTAATTACAGATGGAATTGATTATGAATATATTTACGAAAATCTCTACCAATCCCAACCAGTAGCAGTCATGCAGTTTCATAATGAAATCATATCTAAGGCAGAATTTTTTGACAAGAAGGCCTTTGCTATCGCAACCAAGGCCCAAGTTGAAAAATACGGCGTACAAATGGGTGATGCAGAAACAATTGTCAATAAACTTAGGGACCTTAGAGAAGTAAATGTGTCTATGATTGTAAAAGAATATGACGACGGCGAATACAAGGTGTCTATGAGAAGCAAAACTGCCGATGTAGCCGCAGTTGCTAGAGCTCATGGAGGTGGGGGCCACATCAAGGCAAGTGGTTACTCAATTTTTGATGAGAGTCTAGAAGCTGCTTGTGAAAAAGCCCTTGCTGTATTAAAGGAAATAGATGCTTAAGGGAATCCTTAATGTAAACAAAGAAAAGGGCATATCTTCAGCTAGGGTTGTAAGCCTTGTAAGACGTGCCCTTGGAATGAAAAAAGTCGGTCACACAGGGACCTTAGACCTTGAAGCGAGTGGAGTTTTGCCAATTGTAATAGGCAAGGCTACAAGAGTTTCAGATTATATGATGACCAAGGATAAGGTCTATGAAACAGAGTTGATCCTCGGTGCAAAGACCGATACCCTAGATGCAGCAGGCAAAATTATAGCCAAGAGCGATAAGGTTGTAAGTAGGGATGAATTTATAGAAGCAATGAATACTTTTAAGGGGGAAATAGAGCAAATTCCTCCTATGTATTCAGCCCTTAAGGTAAATGGCAAAAAACTTTATGACCTTGCCAGAGATGGCATCGAAATTGAGAGAAAAAGAAGAAAAGTTAAGGTTTATGATATAGACCTTTTAGACTTTGCCTTTCCTCAAGCGACAATAAGGGTGACTTGCTCAAAGGGGACTTATATTAGAACCTTGGTTGACGACATAGGCGAAAAACTAGGGACCCTTGCCTATGTCAACGAGCTAAAAAGAGTTAGGGTCGGGGATCTGGATGTTAAGGACGCTATAAATAGCGAAGATATATTAAAAATTGCAAAGAAAGATTTACTTGAGAAACTTTATCCAGTAGACTTTGCCCTAAAGGATTTTGAAAAAATCGTTCTTGACAAAAAATATTTAGAAAATCTTGTAAATGGTCAACTGGTAGAAGTCGCAGACAGGTTTGATAAGACTGTAAGGGTCTATGCCGGGGAAGACTTCATCGGGCTTGGTGAAAATTACAAGGAAAATGATAAGAGTTTCTTAAAAATGGAGAAAGTGTTTTATGAAAGAGAAGATAAGAATATATGATTTAAACAGCGACCTACCTGACTTAGAAAAAAAGGTAGTTTCCCTAGGATACTTTGACGGAGTTCACCTAGGTCATCAAAAGTTAATGAAAAGAAATGTAGACTTATCGAAAAAATATGGTTATACTCCATCAATTTTATTATTTAAGGAAAATACAAAAACTACAGTCAAAGACGATAAGAGGTACCTATCAAGTCTTGAAGATAAGGTAGAAATCTTATCCCAGCTTGGCATAAAAACTTTTTGCTTGGTTAATTTCGACGAAAATTTTATGAAACTTTCTCCAACAGATTTTATAAAGACAATCATAGCTGAGAAATTGAATGCGAAAATTATTATAGTTGGCGATGACTATCGTTTTGGCTACAAGGCAAGTGGGACTGTAGACACCCTAAGAGAATATGAAAATATTTTTGCCTACACAACAGATGTTGTTGACTTTGAGATGGAAGACGATCATGCCAAAATTTCTTCAGGGCACCTTAGAAATTTCATAAGAAATGGTGAAATTAAAAAAGCCAATAAGTATTTGGGTAGACCTTATAAAATTCGTGGCAAGGTAGTTCATGGCAAACGCAGGGGAAGGTTGTTAAATTTTCCTACAGCTAACCTTGACCTAAGTTTTCCTTATGTCATTCCGACTGATGGGGTTTACCTTACCATAACCAATATTAGGGGCAAGGATTATTATGGCCTTACTAATATTGGCTCAAACCCAACCTTTGAAGAAGGCGATGATAAAAAGATAGAGACTTTTATCTTTGATTTTAATGATTCGATTTATGATGAAGATATCAGCGTTGAATTTATTGAATTTTTAAGACCGGACTTCAAATTCAATTCGGCAGAAGAATTAATTGCCCAGATGGATAAGGATAAGGAAAATGGTCTTAATTATATTGAAAAACACCTAAAATGATTTGGCAAAATAATATTTGGGGTGTATAATAATGACGTAGCTTTGCTAGGTATATGAGACCTCGACTAATACATGGCAAAGGCTCTATTAAATAATACGGAGGAAATTATGAACGCAGTAGAAAAACAAGCAATAATTAAAGAATACCAATTAGATGAGAAAGACACAGGTTCACCAGAAGTACAAATCGCTATCCTTTCAAAAAGAATAGCTGACTTAACTGAACACTTAAAATCAAACACAAAAGACCATTCTTCAAGACGTGGATTATACAAAATGATCAGACGTAGAAGAGGTATGCTTACTTATTTAAAAGACAATGATATTGATAGATATAGATCAATTATCGATAGACTTGGACTAAGAGGTTAATTATTTTGGCGGGGTATTACCCGCCTTATTTTATATATAGGAGAGATAATGATCAAAAATTACAAATACACTTCAAAAAACGGATATGACTTTGAGGTAACAATCGGCAAGTATGCAGAGCAAGCCAACGGTGCCTGCCTTATCCAAAGCGGCGACACCACACTTTTAGTAACTGCAGTAGCTAGCGAAAAACCAAGAGAGGGTATAGACTTTTTCCCACTTATTTGCGATTTCCAAGAAAAACTTTATGCGGTTGGTAAAATCCCAGGAGGTTTCCTAAGAAGAGAAGGCAAGGCAAGCGATGAAGCAACTCTTATCGCCAGACAAATGGATAGACCTCTTAGACCACTATTCCCAGAAGACTATTACAATGATGTACAAATCATAGCTACAGTCCTATCAATGGACCACGACCACCTTCCAGACCCACTTACAACTATTGGTGCATCAATAGCCCTAGGTATTTCTGACATACCATTTAATGGCCCAGTAGGAGCTTGTATGGTAGGCAAGGTAGATGGAAAATTAGTTGTAAACCCAAATGAAGAAGATAGAAAGAAATCTCAACTTGAACTTACTGTAGCAGGTAGGAAAGGCGCTATCAACATGGTTGAAGCTGGAGCAAACGAACTTGATGAAAGCGAAATGCTTGAAGCAATGCTACTTGCCCTTGATGAAATTGGAGATATTTCTGACTTCATCCAAACAATTATAGATGAAATCGGTCTACCTAAAAAAGAAGTTGAAGTCCATGAGGAAACAGAGCTTGATAGACTTATTTCAGAAGCTTTTGAAGAAGACATCAAATCATCAATCAGGACTACAGATAAGACTGAAAGAGAAGATAACATCTTTAGGATTGAGGAAGAAGCCAAGGAGAAATTCCTAGAAGCTTATCCAGAAAGTGAAGATGAAATCCATAGAAGAATTGACAATATCATGAAAAAAGAAGTCAGAAGGATGATTTCTATTGATAAAATCAGACCAGACGGCAGAGAGCTTACTGAAATCAGACCACTTTCTGCAGAGGCAGGAGTTTTGCCAAGAGTGCATGGTTCAGGTCTCTTCCAAAGAGGTCAAACCCAAGTATTATCAATAGTAACCCTAGGTTCTCCAGCTGATAGCCAATTAATTGATGGTTTAAATATCGAAGATGTAGAAAAAAGATACATGCACCAATACAATTTCCCACCATTCTGTGTAGGAGATGTAAGACCACTAAGAGGACCAGGTAGACGTGAAATCGGCCATGGTCACCTTGCTGAGAGAGCTCTTGTGCCAGTACTTCCAGATGAAAAAGACTTCCCATACACAATGAGAGTTGTTTCTGAAGTTTTATCTTCTAACGGTTCAAGCTCCCAAGCTTCAATTTGTGGTTCAACCCTATCCCTAATGGATGCGGGTGTGCCAATCAAAAAGCCGGTCGCAGGGATAGCTATGGGTCTAATCAAGGAAGACGACTCAATTTCTATCCTTACAGACATCCAAGGTCTTGAAGATCACCTTGGCGATATGGACTTTAAGGTAGCTGGTACTCGTGATGGTATCACAGCTCTTCAAATGGATATGAAAATATCTGGTATTACAGAAGAAGTCCTAAGACAATCCCTAGCAGATGCAAAAGATGCTAGATTTAGGATACTAGATGTAATCGAAGCTGCTATTGATGCTCCAAGGGCAGAATTATCAGAATATGCACCAAGACTATATACAATTGACATCGACCCAGAAAAGGTAAGAGATGTAATTGGTTCTGGTGGAAAGAACATCAACAAGATTATAGACGCCACAGGAGTTAAAATTGAAACCGAAGATGACGGCCACATCACAGTTGCATCTAACGATGGGGCAAGTGGTAAGAAAGCTATAGAAATGATTAAAGCTATTGTTACCGATCCAAAACCAGGCGATATATATGAAGGCACAGTTGTAAGACTCATGAACTTTGGCGCCTTTGTAGAAATAGCAATCGGCAAGGAAGGACTCCTTCATATCAGCCAAATCGCAAACCACAGAGTTGCTAAGGTTGAAGATGAGCTTAAGGTTGGAGATAAGGTGACAGTTAAGGTTACTGAAATTGATAGGCAAGGTAGGATTAACCTTTCAAGAAAGGCCCTCCTAGAAAAACCTGAAAAAGCTGAAAGACCTGAAAAGGCAGAAGCTTGGCCAGTAGATGAATCTCCATATAGAAAAGACAAAGAATAAGATTTAAGACTGTTACACAAGGTGTAGCAGTTTTTTTATTATCAAATCGACAAGTAAATTGAACTTTTTTTATTTTATTTAATTAATGAGGAAGAATTATTATTGCAGAAATATAAAAGATATGTTAATATAAAAATATAAGAAATCGTTATTTTATTTACGAAATATGTACAAGGAGGTAAAATGCCAGTCTTTTTAGCAAAGTGAAAAGATGCGGAAAATTAATCTTAGCAAAAGATTTCCTATAAATAAAATTCATCAATTTTTTAAAATAGGAATCTAAAGAAACTTTGCATAGCCTAGGAGAATTTCTTGGTATTATCCAATTTTTTAAGTGATTTTAAAAATATCCTAGGTAATTGACGTTCGACAAATGCCCTTAAATAAATCATGACTTACATATTTTTGATTTTATGGGCGCTAGTTAAATTAAGAGGTAAAAAATGACAATTAAAAAAGAAAAAATAACATTTGCTAGGGTATTGAAGTTTGTGATCCCTTCAGCCATAGGTGTGCTACTTCTAATGACGCCATTTAAGACAGCTAATGGTGGTTCGACTGTAGCAGTATCAGTAATTTCAAAATTTTTAAACCAAACAATTAACTCAATAGTTCCAATCCACTATGTGGCTTTGGCTTGTATTACAATATCAACCATACTTGGTCTAGCTTATAAATTTGCTAAACCTAGTTTTATTGAGAAATCTCCTATTCTTAAGGAAATTTCAGATATTACTCCTATCTGGCTTTTTGCTAGAGTTGCAGGTTGCATAATCGGCTACATGACAGCCTTTAAACTTGGACCAGAATTGATTTGGTCTGAAAATACCGGTGGTCTAATCCTATTTGAATTAATTGGTGGACTTTTGACTATATTCTTGGTAGCAGGTTTCATCCTACCATTCCTAACAGAATTCGGTATCCTCGAATTTGTTGGTATTTTCCTATCAAAAATTATGAGACCAGTCTTTAAACTTCCTGGCCGTTCAGCAGTAGACTGTGTGGCTTCATGGATAGGTGATGGTACAATCGGTGTTGCCCTCACTGCTAAACAATACGAAGAAGGAAACTATACCGAAAAAGAAGCAGCAATTATTTCTACAACTTTCTCAGCTGTATCAATTACTTTCTGTATGGTTGTACTTGAAAATGTTAACATGGTTGACAGGTTTGGTCTATTTTACTTAATAGTTGGCGTATCTGGTATAGTAGCAGCTTTAATCGTGCCACGTATCCCACCTCTCTCAGGCAAGAGAGATGTAAGGGCAAAAGAACCAGAAAATCCAAACGAAGAAACAGTTCCAGAAAACTTCACCAGACTAGAATGGGCTACCCAACTTGCAGTTTTAAAGGCAGAGAAGAACTTAAATCTAAAACAATTCCTATTAAATGGACGTGACACAGTTTTAAGTCTCTGGCTTGGTGTAACTCCAGTAATCATGGCAGCAGGTACCCTTGCCCTAGTATTGTCTGAATCAACACCAATCTTTACTTGGCTTGGTATGCCATTCTTACCAATCTTAAAACTTCTCCAAGTGCCAGAAGCAGTTGAAGCTAGTAAGACAATGGTAGTTGGTTTTGCTGACATGGTTGTTCCATCAATCCTAGCCAGCAAGGGCATTACATCTCAATTTACCCAATTTGTGGTAGCAGCTGTATCTGTAACCCAACTTATCTACATGTCAGAAACAGGAGCAGTTATCCTAGGTTCAAACATACCTGTAGACCTAAAAGATATCTTCATCCTATTCTTAGAAAGAACATTAATTACTCTTCCAGTAATAGTAATTTTAGCTCACTTATTATTTTAAAATCTTAAATAATTAAAAAATTTACTCCCTCAAGTCATATTTTGACTGAGGGAGTATTTTTTTATTAAAAATCTTAAGCAACATATTGACAAATTAAAATAATTTTTTTAAAATAATAAAAAAAGTAGCTGTAGTTTTGCAATAATTCAATTTGGAGGTTTAAAATGAGAAGAAGATTTGTATTTATGACTATTGTTATTGCTTTTTTAATAGTTTTCACTTCTTGTAGGAGCGAGAAAAAAGAAGATAAGATTGAAATATTTGATTCTAACAATGTAAAAATTGCTGAAACAGAAAAACAAGAAGAGTTAGATTATTTTAGTAATTTTATAGGGATGAGCGTAGAAAATGTTAATGATAAGAAATTCGAGAATTATTTTAAAGAAATACCTGAGGATGCAATAAAATCTTATCATGTAATATTTACCAGCAAGGGTAAAGATAATGAAGCTACAAAGATAGATTTTTATATGTATGAAAATTATCCTTATATTACAATGGAGGGAGTGCCCATGATCACAACTCCATTTACATGGCAGCTTTCTGAAGAAGATATAAAAGAATTTAATGATAAAGTACAAGATCTTAAGGATATAGATGATAAAAGATAAGACGTTAAAGATTGAACTGAACCCCAAAATTCAAAATTAGGATGGAGGGGTTCTTATGCCACGATGCATATAAGAATTTAAAGAAAAATTATCTTAGATTACTTATTAGGAATAAAGAAAATCCAAATTTATTGTGGGCAATATAATGACGGTGTATTTACTGCGTACTGATTAAGCTATATAATATAGGCAAAGGAGATGAGCAAATGGCTACAACAAATTTGAACATAAGGACAGACAAGGAAATAAAAGAAGCAGCAGAAAAAATCTATTCTAGTTTAGGTTTAAATATGACTACCGCTATAAATATGTTTTTAAGAGCAAGTATTAGAGAAAGTGGTATTCCTTTTGATTTAAAACTTGATATCCCAAGTGATGAAACCATAAAAGCTATAGAAGAAGGAAGAATGATAGCTAAAGATAAGAACGTTACAGCTTATTATAGTATGGATGACTTGAGGAAAGCTCTTGAAGTATAAAATAAAGTTTACAAGTAGATTTAAAGCAAGTTAAAAAGCAAGGAAAAGATATTGAAAAACTCTTAGATATTGTTGAGAAATTAGCAAATGATGAATCCCTTGATGAAAAATATAGGGATCATTCATTAGCTGGAAATTACAAGGGGACTCGAGAATGTCATATAGAGTCAGATTTTTTGCTTATTTATGAAAAGTTTAATGAAACGCTAGTCTTAACCTTAATAAGGACGGGATCACATTCAGATTTATTTAAATAGAAGATAGCACCTTTAATATAGGTGCTTTTTTTATGAAAAATTATTTTGAAGACTCACTAGTTGTAAATTTTATATGGTTTATTTTTAATTAATTTACCATATAATATAGGGGAGAGGTGTATATGACAAATAGGAATTCTGGGAGAATTAGGAAAAAGACGACTAGCAAATCTCCCAACAAAAGTAAACAAAAAAAATTCAGGGAGAGATCCTTTGATATAAAGAAATTTTCGATGGTAGTTATGGCCATATCTGTCCTTATATTTATTTTTATTTTATCATCAAGTACAGGACTAATTGGCGATGCTTTAGCAAGATTTTTTGAAGGTCTCTTTGGTAAGTTCAGCCTTGCTTTCCCAATTTTATTATTTGCAAGTTTTTATTTGATCTATAGGGAAAAGTTTAGGGATAATTTAAGTCGCATGCTTTTAATTTATAGTATTTATTTTTTGACCCTTGCTATCTCATCCAAGGATTATATAAGAAATGAGCTGGCTTGGTCAGTAGAGTATTCTGCCTTTAAAGGAAATTTGGGTGGAGGGTGGTTTGGAGGTCTTGTTGGATTTTATACCTTAAGCTTTATCGGCCATCTTGGTCTTTATATTCTCTATGCGACCCTAATAGGTTCATTAATAATAAATGTTAGTCCCTTTACCTACAAGGAATTTTTCTTGAAATTAAGAGATGGTTCTATAATTTTAGGTATTGGTATCAAGCATTTAAGCCAAAAAGCTTATCTTAAGATAAGGGAAAAAATCGATGAATCCAAGACTAAGAAATCTTTAAAAGAAGAAAGAATCCCAAGTATCAGGATAAACAATAACTTGGCTGACAATCCTCCAAGGAAGGCAATTAAAAAAAGGCCAAGCAGAAAAGAGGAGGATAGGCCAAGGGAAGAAATTCAAAAAGATTTGAAAAATGATGATTTGATTAGGGATTACAAGTCTAAACAAGTAGAATTTGCAGACCTTAACGAAGATTTAAAAAGAGAATTTGCAGATTATTCTTACCCACCTGTCAATCTTTTAAAAGATGTTAATGCCGAAGGCGGGATTGATAATAGTGAAATAAGGGCAAAGGCAGGAATTATAGAGGAGACTTTGGAGTCTTTTGGGATTGATGGAAAGATTGTCCAGATAGACGTGGGTCCTACTGTCACCTGCTATGAATTAAAACCTGCTAGGGGTGTTAAGGTTTCAAAAATTGTAAACTTAGCTGATGACCTTTCTTTAAGTCTTGCCACATCAGGAATTAGGATAGAAGCACCAATTCCAGGCAAATCTCATGTTGGGATCGAAGTTGCCAACGACAAAAAAGAGATAGTAGGTTTTAAGGAAATCATCTCATCAACTCAATTTATCAAATCAAGACATGCCATTCCTTTCGCCATGGGTAAGTCAATTTCAGGTGAACCAATTATTTCAGCTATCGAAAAAATGCCACACTTGTTGGTGTCAGGTGCGACTGGTTCTGGTAAATCTGTTTGTATCAACACAATAATCATGTCCATTTTATATAAGCACAGCCCAGATGAAGTCAAACTTCTCTTGATAGACCCAAAGGTGGTTGAACTTTCAATTTATAATGGGATTCCACACTTGATTATGCCAGTTATAACCGACCCTAAGAAGGCATCTTCTTCACTATTTTGGGCGATTTCTGAAATGGAAAGAAGGTATAAACTCTTTGAAGAAAACCAAGTTAGGGATATAAAGGGTTATAAGAGAGCGGCTGAGACCGATGACTCCATGGAAAATCTTCCTTATATAGTTGTAATTGTTGACGAGCTTTCAGATTTGATGATGACAGCTGCAAGTGAAGTTGAAGATTATATTACAAGGCTTGCCCAAAAATCTAGGGCTTGTGGAATACACTTAATAATTGCAACCCAAAGACCAACTGTGGACGTAATTACAGGAACAATCAAGGCAAATATTCCTTCAAGGATTTCCTTTGCTGTTACAAGTCAGATAGATTCAAGGACAATTTTGGATATGCAAGGGGCAGAAAAACTCCTTGGTAAGGGAGATATGCTCTATGCTTCATCTGATTCTATGAAACCTTTGAGAATCCAAGGAGCTTTCATTTCAGATGAGGAAGTTCTAAGCGTTGTGGACTATATAAAAGGTTCTAGCGAAACAAATTATAACGAAGAAGCAATCGAAAAGATTGAAGAAAATGTTACAGCTGACCTTGAAGATGAAGATGACCTCTTGGATGAGGCAATCAAGGTAATAGTAGCTGATCAGACAGCGTCTGTATCCATGCTTCAAAGAAAGCTTAAAATCGGCTATGCCAGGGCTGGCAGGATTATCGACCAGCTAGAGCAAAAGGGGATAGTCGGTGGCTATGAGGGCAGCAAACCTCGTAAGGTCCTTGTGGATAGGACACAAATTGAAAATTTATAGGAGAAAAAAATGAATATAGCAAATAAAGTTACCATGGTAAGATTAGTTATGATACCAATTTTTGTTGTAGCCTTCTACTACTTTGGTACAAGTTATAATATAGCAGCTATTTTATTTATGCTAGCATCCCTAACAGATGCCCTCGACGGTTATCTTGCCAGAAGTAGAAATTTAATTACAAATTTCGGTAAATTTGTAGACCCCCTTGTGGATAAGGTTCTAACAATGGCGGCCTTTATTGTTTTGGTTGAGGCAGGGATAATTCCTGCTTGGGCTGTTATAATAATTATTTCAAGAGAACTTATAATCACAGGTTTTAGGACACTTGCAGCTGATATGGGTATAACCATCGCAGCATCCATGTGGGGCAAGGCAAAGACAACCAGCCAGATGATTTCCCTAGTTTTATTATTGCTACATAATGAAGTTTTAAATAAATTTGGGATTTACGTATTTTATTTGGCAGTGATTTTGACAATTATATCAGGACTTGATTATTTGATAAAAAATAAGAAAGTTTTAGACTTAGAAAATATTTAAGACTGGACTTTGGGAGTATATATGGATAATGAAAAAGGCAAGAAACTAATAAGAGTTGAGTTAATCCTACTCGTAGTTCAAGCCCTGGCATCTTTTTTTGGTAATTTCATCCACCAAAGGTTTATGTCTGATGGAGCTACGATTACCATAAAAAAGTTTAATTTTATATCGCCTATGACCTGGGGCTACGGTAATTTTTTCCCAATTTTATTTCTAGCCTCCTTGCTTGTGGCTGGGATAATAATGGCAAATGCCATGCGTAAAAATTCGCACTTAGAAGATAAGTTAAGTTCCAATATAGTTATTTTTGGTGGAATTTTATTTTTGATGGTACCCCTAATGATTAACGTTCAACAAATTAATATTGGACTAATTCTGATGGTGACTATTCAATTTATAATTTTTTCAATAAATATGGTTAGGACAAGAAATTAGACTTTAATAAAAAAAGGTATATAATACTATTAAGACATTAAGTGTATAAGGAGTGTATATGGACGCAGATAAAAAGAAGGCCCTAGATCAGGCTTTTAAGCAGATAGAAAAGAAATATGGAAAAGGGTCAATTATGAAGATGGGCGAGGCACCAAGAGTTGCCATAGATTCAATTCCAACTGGTGCTGTCAACCTTGATATAGCCCTAGGTATTGGTGGACTTCCAAGGGGAAGAGTCATTGAAATTTATGGACCAGAATCATCTGGTAAGACTACCCTAGCTCTCCACGTTATAGCAGAAGCTCAAAAACTTGGTGATACCTGTGCCTTTGTGGACGCAGAACATGCCCTTGATGCAGAATATGCAGGAAATCTTGGAGTAAATATTGACGAATTAATCTTATCTCAACCAGATACAGGTGAGGCAGGTCTTGATATAGCAGAAAGTCTTGTCAGGAGTGGGGCAGTAGGTCTCATTGTAATCGACTCTGTTGCAGCCCTTGTTCCAAAGGCTGAAATTGAAGGAGAAATGGGAGACAGCCACATGGGTCTTCAAGCAAGACTTATGAGCCAGGCTCTTAGAAGACTTACAGGTATTATTTCTAAATCAAATACAACTGTAATTTTCATCAATCAATTGAGAGAAAAAATCGGGGTTATGTTTGGGAACCCTGAGACAACCACAGGTGGACGTGCCCTTAAGTTCTATGCTTCAGTAAGACTTGATATTAGAAGGATTAAGACCATAACTGAGGGAGATAATTCAATCGGCTCTAGGACCAGGGTTAAAATTGTTAAAAACAAAGTTGCTCCTCCATTTAAGATAGTGGAATTTGATATCATGTATGGTAAGGGAATTTCAAAATCTGGAGTACTTTTAGATACTGCAGTTGACTTAGGTATTGTCGAAAAAGCTGGGTCTTGGTATTCATACGGAGATGAGAAACTCGGTCAAGGTAGGGAAAATGTCAAAATCATGCTTGAAGAAAATGCCGACCTTGCCAAATTAATTGATGATAAGGTTAGGGAGGCTTTCAAAAAAGATTTGGCCCCTGTCGAAGAAGAAACAGAAGAAGCAAAACAAGAATCAATCTTAGATTAAGAATAAAAGTAAAACCCGTAAGTATAGAAATACTTGCGGGTATTTTTTTATAAAAAACTTAGCTGGTTCATATCCATAGTTGACAAATTTGATAGAGAAATACCTATTAGCCTGATGTACTCACCATTAAAGGCCTCATCTAGGAGCTTTATGGCTTCAAGGTAGATGTCGTCTGCAAGGTAGATTGGCTCTTGGAGGGTTAGAGAACGGGTTTGGTTTTTGAAATTTTCATCCTTCAATTTTATAGAGATTGTCTTGGCCTGAATATCTTTTTTTACCATCTCAATTTCAATCAAGTCAGAAATCTTTCTTAAATAATCTTTCAAAACTTTGATATTATTGGTGTTTTGGCTGAAAGTCCTCTCCTTACCAATAGACTTCCTGTCCCTTGTCGGATTAACTGGCCTTTCATCAATACCCCTGATTACTCCGTATATATAGTCCCCACCCTTGCCGAATAAGCTTTCCAAAAATTCTTTATCGAGTTTTAAAAGGTCAGCCACCTTATAGATGCCAATCCTATTTAGTTTATAAGTCGCACGGCGTCCTATGCCATGGACCTTGCCAACTGGAAGATTCGGGAGAATTTTGTTGACGTCTTCTTTGCCAATGTATTTAATCCCATAAGGCTTGTTCCAGTCAGAGGCGAGCTTGGCGAGAAATTTATTATAGGAAATTCCGATTGAAATAGGAATCTCAGTCTTAGCAAGGATTTCGTTTTGGAGATTTTTTGCAAAAGAAAGAGGGTCATCAAGGTCTACTTCTATGTAAGCCTCATCTATAGAAACTTGTTCATAGACTTTGGCGTAAGCTTTTACCAAGTCAAAAACCTCTATAGATTTCTCCTTATAATAGGCATGGTCGACCTTGACTAAAATTAGGTTGGGGCAGAGGTCTTTTGCTATAAAAACGGGCATAGCAGAGTGGATGCCGAATTTTCTTGCCTCGTAATTGGCAGTTGTGATTATGGATTTATTGGATAGACCTCCCACAGCCATGGGTCTTTTTTTTAGTTTTGGATTTCTTATTTCTTCGCAAGATGCATAAAAGGCATCGCAGTCGATATGGAGAATGTATTTCATAAGACTACTATACTAATAATCGGGAATTTGGCTAAATTGCAAAAGAGCCTATAAAAAGTACAGTTAAGATATGAGAGTAGATAAATTTTTAAAAAATTCAAGAATTATAAAAAGAAGACAGGTTGCTAAGGAAGCCTGCGAGAATGAGCGTGTAAAAATTAATGATAAGATTGCCAAGGCTGGCAGTGAAGTTTGTAAGGGTGATATAATTGAAATTACCTTTGGCAAGTCAGTCCTAAAAGTGAGAGTGCTTGATTTAATTGAAGGCGCTAAGAAAAATACAGCAGATGAAATGTATGAGGTAATAGATGGCTAGAAATAGAAGAAGGGCGAGGAAAGACTCCTACCTTTCTAAAAGAAGAGAAAAAAATAAAAGATTTTTGCGAATGGTTTTGGCCTTGTTGGTTGCAGTGAGCCTTGGATTTTTGTATTTGAATCACTCAATGAATAAAGAAAATGCAGAAATGACTAAGGATATCACTTCAAGCGAGAAAAAATTAGAAGACGTTAAGGCTGAAATCAATAGTCTCAAAGAAGATTATGAGATGCGAAATACTGATAAATTCAAGGAAAAAGTGGCTGAGGAAAAACTTGGCATGGTTAAAAAAAGCAAAGATAATGATGAAGAAAAAGAAGAATCATCTGTAATCAAGCCTCCAAAAAAATCTGATGGAGAAAACCAAGCAAACCCAGCCAATAATCAAAATGGTAATCCTAGTGGTGAAGAAAATCCTAGCCAAAATGAAAACAATAAGGCTAGTCAAACCAGTCTACCAAACCCAAACGATCGAGAAACTCAAAATCAGCAAGTAGAGACCAAGACCAATGAAAATGGAAGATAGGGTTTATAAGACCGTTGTCGAAAATAATTTGCTTAGCGAGGGTGATACGGTAATTGTTGGGGCAAGTGGTGGGCCTGATAGCCAATTTCTAATCCACATCCTAGATAAGTTAAAAAATAAATTAGGTATAGATATAGTTCTTGCCCACCTAAACCACCTTCACAGGAAGGAAGCTAGTAAGGATGAAGACCTCGTAAGGCAAACGGCGGAAAAACTTGGCCTAAAATTTTATTCAAGATCAAGGTCCATGGATGAGCTTGCCAAAGAACTTAAGATTTCATCAGAAGATGCAGGTAGACGCCTTCGCTACGAATTTTTCAATGATTTATCAAAAAAATTTCCTATAAGTAAGATTGCTGTCGCCCATAATAAGGACGATCAGGCAGAAACAGCCCTTATGAGGATAATAAGGGGCACAGGTCTTGATGGACTAAGGGCGATGGACTACAAGAATGGAACTATTATAAGGCCTATATTAAATATAAAAAAGAAAGAAATCTTAGCCTACCTAGACTCAAATGAAATTGCCTATGCCATAGACCATACAAATTTTGAAAACGATTATACAAGAAATAAGATAAGGCTAGATATTATTCCTATCCTAGAAGAAATAAATCCTAATGTAGTTGACGCAGTTTTTAAATTATCAGACCTTGCCAGAGATGACTTGGCTATTTTGGAAAAAAGTGTGGATAGCAAGTTTGGTGAAATGGCAAAGGTCAAGCATGGAAAAATTTATTTTGATAAAGATCATTTTGAAAAAACTGACCCAGCACTTCTAAGAAGGATTTTAAGAAAAGCTGTAGGGGTTTTGAAGGGTGAAATCAAGGATTTGTCCAAGGAAAATTTGGATGATTTTTTGAAAATAAAAAATTTAGCCACAGGTAAAAGCATAATAAAAGATGATATATCCTTAAGAATGTCTTATGAAGCCTATGTTTTAGAACTTTTAACCCCAGCGGAAAAATCCAAAACTGACCTATATTTATATGACAAAGACCAGGTCCACTTTGATGGAATTTATCTGAAAACAAGTATAATTAATAGTGGAAAATATGAAAAAAATAAAAATGTTGGGTATTTTGACTATGACCTCCTCCACTTTCCTTTGAAAGTCAGGACTAGGCGTGCTGGAGACAGGTTTGTGCCTTTGGGTCATAAGAGTGAAAAAAAGCTTAAAGATTTTTTTATCGACCAAAAAATCGATAGGAAGAAGCGAGATGAGCTACCTATTATTTTGTCAGACGATAAGATTATTTGGCTCGCATCTTTAAGGATAAGTGATGAATTTAAGGTCACAGGTGGTACAAAAAAAATACTAAAAATCGAGGTTTATGATGAAAATTGACAAAGATGATTTAATCGAAAAAGTGTTAATTGATGAAGAAAGTCTTAATTTAAAGATAAAACAATTAGCAAAGACTTTAAACGAACACTATGCTGATAGGGACGAGTTAATTTTAATTTGTATCCTAAAAGGCTCAGTAATGTTTATGACAGAACTAGCAAAAAATTTAAACATTGAAACAAAAATGGAGTTTATGTCTGTTTCTTCTTATGAAAATAACACTTACTCATCAGGCAATGTAAAAATTTTAATGGACCTTGATATTGATATAAAAGATAAGGAAGTCTTGATTGTCGAAGATATAATCGATACCGGTTATACCTTAAAGAAAATCAAGGAAACACTCTTAAAAAGAGAGCCAAAAGACCTAAAGATTATAACCCTACTTGATAAGCCAGAAAGGCGTGAAGTAGATATCAAACCGGATTATACAGGTTTTAAAATACCTAATGAATATGTGGTTGGCTTTGGTCTTGATTATAACCAACTTTATAGAAACCTAGCTTACATAGGTGTAGTTAAAAGATCAGTTTACGAAGATATAGAGGAGATAAAATAGGTCTTAGGACCTATTTTATTTTGTAAGATAAGGGGGAGATAGGATGCAAGGATTTGACAAGATTATATTAATTTTATACGGAGCGATTACAGTTTTTTTCATCTATAGGATTTTTAAGCAGAACAAGGATAAAAACTTGTTGGGAGCTAATGTGACTTCTTTCAAAAGGCCTATTACATCTATGGAAATGATTTTATTTTCGATTCTAGTAGTTGTTGGTGGGGTTAATCTTGTAAATGGTTATAAGACTAACGATAAAAACTCCATGATGACTGCTTGTGTGATGGTTGTATTGGCGATAGTATTTATGATTTTCACCCTATGCAAGTTATACATTTCTGAAAAGGGTATGCTAATTAATTCTGGTTTTGTAAATTTTAAAGACCTAAAAAAATGGGGATTTGACACCAATAGGGGTGAGCTTGTTATGGCCATCAAAAAGGATAAAAACACCACTCGCGAGAGTGTAAAAGTCAAAAAAGAAGATATAGAAGAGATAAACGAGCTTATAAGAAAGTATAAACTAGGTAAGTAAGCTTGAAAAAAAGCCTCTTTAACCGTATCATATAAGAGCTAAATCAAACAAAGGAAGTATATATGCTACTGGTTATAGATATTGGAAACACAAATACCGTTATTGGTATTTACGAGAAGGAAAATTTAAAGTCTAGATTTAGAGTGGCAACTGACTTGACCAGCACCAGCGATCAATTAGTTGCTACTTTATTTAATATGTTCATGATTCATGATATAAAGGTCGAAGACATTGATGACACCATAATTTCTTGTGTAGTGCCAGATGTTTTATACAACTGGCAATCAGCAAATAGAAAACTTCTAGACAAGGAAGCCAAGGTGGTCGAATATGATACCTACACAGGTATTACCATTGATTATGAAAATCCAAGCGAGGTTGGTGCTGATAGGATAGTAGATGCAGTTGCTGCCTATGAAAAATACGGTGGACCTTCAGTGGTAGTAGACATGGGAACAGCTATAACTGTTGACGTGGTTACTTCAGATGCCAGGTATCTTGGAGGAGTTATAGCCCCAGGTATAAAAATTGCCCAAGATGGACTTTTTGGCAAGACTGCAAAGCTACCAAAAATCGAATTAAAACAACCAACCACAGCCATTACAGAGTCAACTTCAGAAGCTATCAACGCCGGTATAGTAATTGGTTATATTGGAATGATAGATAAGCTTATAGAAACTATCGAAGATGAGATAGTTCAAAGGCTTGGCATTGATAGGGATGAAATAAATGTAATAGCTACAGGTGGTTTTTCGGAACTAATTTCCCAATCCAGTAAGTATATAGAAACCATAGAGCCAGACCTCATGCTTGAAGGCCTAAGGATAATCTATGAGAGAAACCTTGGTAGATAAAAAGATTATGCTTGCACCCTTGGCGGGTGTGACAGACACTGCCTTTAGGATAGTTTGCGAAAAAAATGGATGCGATAAGACTTTTACAGAAATGGTTTCTGTTAATGCCTTATCTTTCGATAACAAAGCCACAGCTGATATTATGTTTATATCAGATATGGAAAAAAATGCCAATATCCAAATTTTTGGTTCGGATGTTGATAAGATAAAGAGAGTTGTCGAAGAAAAAATAAATCCACTTACAAATATCAAAGAAATTTCTTTTAACATGGGTTGTCCGGCTCCAAAAATTTTTAATAATGGCGAAGGTTCTGCTCTTCTAAAAAATCCCCACCAGGTCTATAAGATAACCAAGGCCTTGAGGGAGGCAACTGATAAGGTGATCAATATTAAATTCCGTCTCGGCGTTGATGATGATGCTATTAATTATTTAGAAAATGGTAAGGCCATGGAAGAAGCTGGTGCAGACTACCTAATCCTTCATGCTAGGACTAGAAAAGCCATGTATTCTGGTCATGCCGACTGGCAGGCGATTAAAAATTTAAAAGAAGCTGTAAATATACCAGTAATAGCAAATGGCGATATTTTTACTCCAGAAGATTTTATAAGAGCAATGGAGATAACCGGAGCTGATGGAGCGATGATTGCAAGGGGTGCCATGGGAAATCCCTTCATATTTCGTTATATAAAGGAATATTTAGAAAAAGGCTCCTACACAAAAGTTACATTTGATGAGATAATTTCTCAAATAAAAGAGCATTATGAATTGGCCCTTAAGTTTAAGGATGAAAGGCTAGTTATAAATCAGATGCGCAAACACGTTGGTTGGTACATCAAGGGTCTTTATATGTCAAGTGAATATAGGGACAGAGTAAATAAGATACATACTAGCAAGGAAATTTTTGACCTGCTAGATGAATATAGAAAAATTTTAGGTGATTATAATGACAGAGAAGAAAGAAGTAATATTAACTAAGGAAAAATTAGAAAAATTAGAGGACGAACTAGAGTATTTAAAAACTAAAAAACGTCCTGAGATGGCAGAAAAAATCAAAATAGCAAGAAGCTTCGGTGACCTTTCAGAAAATGCTGATTACGATGAAGCAAAGAACGAACAAGGTGAAGTAGAATCAAGAATCATGAAGATAGAAGACATGATTAGAAATGCCAAGACTATCGAAGTTGATGAAAATTCTGACACTGTTGGTGTTGGCAATACTGTTTGTCTCTACGATGAAGAATTTGAAGAAGATGTAGAATATAAAATCGTAGGAACAGCTGAATCAAACCCACTTGAAGGGTATATTTCTAATGAGTCACCAGTTGGTGAAGCTATCATTGGTCATAAGATTAATGATAGGGTAGAAGTAGAAACTCCAAATGGCAAGATGTATTTTGTAATTAAGAATATTAAGTAAGGAGAAAAAATGGCTGATAACATTCAAGATTTAAATGAAATGCTTAAGATTAGAAGAGAAAAACTTCATGAACTTAAGGAAGAGGGCAAGGACCCACACCGCATAGTTAATTTTAAAAATAGGATAAGCTCAAAAGAAATCAAGGATAACTTTGAGAAGTATGAAGATCAAACTGTAAGGGTAGCTGGAAGAATCCTTGCAAAAAGAGGTCATGGTAACATGAGCTTTATGGATGTTCAAGATGACCTTGGTCAAATCCAAGTTGTTAACCGTAAAAATGTTATCGGCGATGACTTTAAATATATCAAAAAATACGATATCGGTGATATCATCGGTGTTGAAGGCAAGGTATTTAAAACTAACCAAGGTGAAATATCAATAGAAGTAGCAAAAAGCGACCTTTTAACCAAGGCTCTCCAAATGCTTCCTGAAAAATGGCACGGCCTAAAGGACCCAGACCTTAGATATAGACAAAGATATATAGACTTAATAGTAAATCCTGAAGTAAAAGAAGTTTTTGTTCAAAGATCAAGAATAATTTCAGCAATCAGAGAATTTTTGGACGGTAGGGGATTCTTAGAAGTAGAAACTCCTATCCTCAATACAATCGCAGGTGGAGCTACTGCTCGTCCATTTATTACCCACCACAACACTCTAGATATCGATATGTACCTAAGGATTGCCAACGAACTTTACCTAAAAAGGCTAATCGTAGGTGGTTTTGATAGGGTATATGAAATCGGTAGGATGTTTAGAAATGAAGGAATGGACGCAACCCACAACCCAGAATACACCGCCATGGAATTATACCAAGCCTACGGCGACTATGAAGACATGATGGAAATCACTGAAAACATGGTAGAACATGTTGCCAAAAAAGTAAAGGGCACAACCCTTGTAGAATTTGACGGCCACGAAATAGAGCTTAAGGCTCCATGGAAGAGAATTCCAATGATAGAAGCTGTAAAAGAATATTCTGGCGTAGACTTTAACGAAATTAAAACTGACGAAGAAGCCAAAGCCATTGCCAAGGAAAAAGGTGTGGAAGTAAAGGAAACAAGAGGCGAAATTATTGCAGAATTCTTTGATGAATTTGTTGAAGATAAGCTAATCCAACCAACCTTCATCACAGATTACCCAGTAGAAATCTCACCACTTGCCAAGAGAAAGAACGACGATAGGTCACTAACCTACAGGTTTGAAGCCTTTGTTTCTGGAGCAGAAATCGGCAACGCCTTCTCAGAATTAAACGATGCAGAAGACCAAAGAGCAAGGTTTGAAGACCAAGTTAGAAAAAGAGAAGCAGGCGATGATGAAGCCCAAATGATGGACTATGACTTTGTAAATGCCCTAGAAGTAGGTCTACCTCCAACAGGTGGACTTGGAATTGGTATCGACAGGCTTATCATGATCCTAACCGGTCAACACTCAATCAGAGACGTCCTACTATTCCCAACAATGAAGCCAATAGGCTTAGAAAAGGCAGAAAATGGGGGTTTGTCAAAAGAAACTTACGAAACTTACGACAAACTTACGACAGAAGAAATTGACCTTTCAAAAGTGAAAGTTGAACCATTATTTGAAGATATGGTAGACTTTGAAACTTTCTCAAAATCTGATTTTAGAGTTGTAAAGGTTAAAAACTGCGAAGAAGTTCCTAAGTCAAAAAAATTATTGAAATTTACATTAGATGATGGTTCTGAAAAAGAAAGAGTTATTTTATCTGGTATTAAGGAATATTACAGCGCAGAGAGCTTAATTGGAAAGACAC
>QWCH01000778.1_pt1 | contig 55070 bp, 46 predicted proteins | sample 1972671 | NCBI WGS metagenome assembly QWCH01 (sample SAMN09866713, study PRJNA288562) | Human gut metagenome isolate term3_stool, whole genome shotgun sequencing... | isolation source: gut | host: Homo sapiens | place: USA: California
ACCGTCCAAATCGCCATTACGACCGTGCTAATCTTCGCGAGGTGCCGAGTGCACTACACATTAGCACGGTCGTAATGGCAAAGAGGACGGTCGTAATTGATGGAAACGCTCAAAAAAGGCGGAAAAGTCCCTTTTTGAGGCCGAAAAAGCGGATTAACATTTATTGCATTTCGGATGTCTTTTGAACCTGAAAAATCCGTTTTTTACAATAAGCCCCCCTCCTCAGTGGAAATATATTGGTATGAAAACGGAGGTGGATGGTCGGGAGGTGGATGGTTTGTGTTTGTATTTACCTGCCTGCTGTTGCTTCCTTTAGTATCCAACGCACAGCTAAAATCGGGTATTGTAGTTGGTGGAGGTGATAGCTGGATGCACAAGTCGAAAATTAATTCACCTTTAAAATCAACCTGATCTCTTTGCCGCTTATTATTTCGTTTAGAAGTTCACATTCAACCGCATCACGAACGTTCGGGGAGGTGAGATCAGCATTGGGCGGAAAAGACTTATTCCGTTGGAACTCATTTCTCCAACTAATGGTTGGAGAAATTCATTCGACTGGTATTCAGTATAAAAGCGTGCTATATCCCACATATTAGAAACGCCAAAAAAGATAAAATTTTCTTTTGATTAAGCTGCCTACAGATAGGCTTTTGAAAAGGACTGCATTATAAAGAATAAGCGGCAAAGAAATCAACCTGATCTTTTTGCCGCTTATTCTTTCGTTTAGAAGTTCACATTCAACTGCATCACGAACGTCCGGGGAGGTGAGACCAGCATCGGGCGGGTGGTGTATTCTTTGTTGAACAGGTTGTTGACCATGAACTGGACGGAGGTCTCTTTTGTGATCTTCACGCCGGCACGGAGGTCAACCACGCAGTAAGGCGTGTTGTGATCCATCCAATAGGAGGTGAGCGTTTCTCCGCCCGAGTTGCCATACAAGACGTAGCGTATGTAATCCATCAGTTCCGGCTGCGATTTTTCGCGTTCGTCCACCATCAGGTAGTCGACGGCCAGCGTCTTGCTCTTCCAGGCGATGTTGGTGCCTAAGCTCAGGCGCTTCCACTGGAAGTCGAGGACGGCTTTTACGGTGTGTTTCTGGCGGTACTTCAGGTATTTGGACGTGTTGGATTTCTCTTTCATGCGCATCGGGTCGTCGAGGAGCGCTTCTTCTGCGTTCTTGCGCTTGTAGTCGACGTCTTCCGGTTCGATAAAGACATATCCCAAATTGTAGGTCAGCGTGGTGTTCGGGTTGAACGTGTAGACGCCGTTCGTGCTGATCTCCGCTCCGTAGATACGGGCTTTCGAGACGTTGTAGAACTGGGCGCCGAATCCCGGCATCTGGCCTTGGGAGACCATGTTGAGGAAGTCACGCGTGCCGTTGACATATTCGAAGGTCGAGTTGTTGAAGATGCCGAAACGGAACTCGATCATGTCGGTGTACTGGGTGTAGAAGCCCGCCACGTCGAAGAAACCCATCAGGTTGCCGAACTTATAACCCTGCTTGAATCCTAACTCGGCGTTAACCCCTTTTTCCGCTTTTACCTGGTTGTTCGGGTAGACGCCGACACCGCCGATGTCTTTGCGGGCGTATTTCTCTGTCAGAGAGGGATAGCGGTAGCCTTGTCCGAAGCTGGCGCGGATAAAGCTGTAGTCGGCAAGTTGGTAGTTCAGCCCGGCACGGAAGATCGGCTTGACCGGGATGTGGGTGCCGAAGAGCTTCGTGTCGGCTTCGCGCAGGTAGTCGTCCACACGGTAATATTCCGCACGCATACCGGCCGACACGCCCAGGCGGTCGAAGAAGCGCTGGTCGTACTGGACGAACAGGGCGGCGTTGTCGCTGTCGTGCGTGCCGGTCATGTTGGAGACGCTTTTCATGTGCTCGTAGGTGGCGCCTGCCGTCAGCTGTATGCCGCTGTCCCATTTCTTGTTGAACTGGTAGTCGACATAATAGGTGTAGTTTTTGTCGATATCGGTCTGTTTGTCTGTTTTGTTTCCGAGCGCGCCCGAGAGCCAGGGGATCAGATCCGACTGGTTCGTGGGAAGGCCGTTTTTCATCACCCACGCTAACAGATCGCAATAGTCGCCGGTCGTCGCGGTCGGGAAAATGCCGTTCAGGATATTGGTCGCCCCGTTGACGATCCCGCCTAAGTCTCCTTGCAGGATCGGCTGGATGACCGGGAAGAAGGTGCTGTAGTCGCCGTTCTGGATGTTCTGCACCAGGCCGGTGATCGAGTTGACATCGGTGCCCATGTTGCCGAGGATGTCGAGGATGGACTTCTGGTTGCTGGTTCCCTGTCCGATATTGTCGCCCCGGTAATAGAAGCGGGCTTTGATCTTGTGAGACGTGTTGTTGTTCGGATTCGTAAAGTTGAAGAACGGGTCGAGATAGAAGGTGTTCGCTTCGCGTCCCATATTGGCGATGGCGGAGGGCTGGTAAGCCTCTTTCGGCGAACGCCAGAGGAAGAAGTCGGCATAGTTGTCGGCCATATAGTTGGTGTTGAAACCGTAGTTCAGCAGTTTGCCGTCCGGCATCGGCTGGTGGTACGTCAGGTTGCCGCCTACACGGAAGCGTTTGTTATAGCCCTGTTCGCGGAATCCTTCGTCGGTGAAAAGGTTCAAGCCTGCCGAGACGTCGAAATCGCCGATGCGCCGTGCGTGCGACACGTCGAACCCTTCATACAGCGGGTTGCGGATGCCGGAAAGTACGCTTTTGCGCAGGAACGGCTCGACGTCGTATTTCCCGTCCCGCCAGAAAGCTTTGTCGCTCCACTGGTAGTCTTCATTCGCCGGGTCGCCATACACGCCGACGTAGGCGCGGAGGCTGGTGGTCGGTGTCAGATTGGGCCGTTTGGTCCGGATGTTGATCACGCCGTTCAGCGCTGACGAACCGTACAGCACGGAGGAAGCGCCTTTCATCACTTCCACCTGCTCGATGTTTTCCAGCGGGACGATGTTCCAGTTGATCACGCCGCTTCCCGGCATCAGGGCGTTCATCCCGTCGATCAGGACGAGGCTTCGCGAGCCGACGCCGTAGGTCCAGCCGTTACCGCCGCGGATGGAGGGTTGCCGGTCGTTGATGTCCACGCCCGGCATCGTGTTGAGTGTCGAGCTCAGGTCGGTCGGCGCCTGCCGGGCGATGTCGCCTGCTTTCAGGAGGTCCATCGAGACGGTGACGTCGCTCAGTTTCTGTTCGAAACGTCCGGCGCTGACCACCACGTCGCCTAACAGGTTCGACTGGATGTGCATGCGGATGTCCTTTACTTTCACGTCGCCGCGGTTGAGTACTAACGGCACCAGTTCGTTTTCGTATCCGATATAACTGAACAGCAGGTCCACGCCTCCTTCCGGAAGCGCGATCTCATAGGCGCCGTCGGGGTCCGAGATCGTGCCGTTCGTGTCTCCGTTAATCTTCTTGTATGTGATGTTGACGCCGGCCAGCGGTTCGTTGTTGCCGGCGTCATAGACATGTCCTTTCAATGTCTGTCCGAAGGCCGCTCCGGTGAAGAGCAGCAATGAAAAAATCAGGCTATATAGCTTTCTCATGATGAATTGCTTTTTTAATAATTAGGTTTGTCCTTATATAAGTAAATACCGATTTCGATAGGAATTGTGTTCAGTTCCTGGATCAGCTGGTCCAGTATCGCGCCGACGGTTTTGCCTTGTAGGAGCAGGCCGGCGAGACCGGCAAACTGGGGCGGTATCATGTCGCCGATCAGATCCATGACAGGCGCATCTAACGTCTCGGCAGGGATAAGCATTTTGACAATGGGCAGCAGGGTGAGCAGCTCCTGCAGTTCCGTTTTGTTGAGTAACAGGATGATATCGCCTTGTGCCGGGTTGGCGCTCGGACGAATCTCCATTTTGATACCGGTTGTCGACCAGCCGATGATCTTTTGGTAAGCCGCCATGATGGCGTTTTCCATTGCGCTCTGGTCGGAGTCGGCTTTCGTCTGTTTGTTCATCATCACCTGGCGGATGATCATGTCGATTTGCAAAGTGACATAAAGGGAATTGTTTTCCGCGTAACAGGTCGCTAAGTTGGCGGGCGAGGCGGTCCAGTCGCTTGCGGGATGCTTGACATACGTGCCGATCAGGTCTCCTATCGCGACGGAATCGGGCAGGGGCGCGTAGTTAGCGATGATGTTGCCGTCCGGGCGGAAGGTGATATCGTCGAGGACGGAACTGATCAGGTTGCCGACGAGTTGGCCGCCGATCATATTGTAGAGCATTCCGAGCATCGTTTGCATACCACCGTTGTCCACATTATAATAGGAGGCATTGTTGTGGGCGATATACCAGGTCCCGTTTGCCGTCAGCTGGTTGGCGGGAATGGTGATGTCCGACAGTTCGAGTGTCATCTTTCTTTTCTGTACGCTTCCCTGATAATGAAAGGCGGTGCCGCTTGCGGCGGTTGCGCTTCCGCTGAATGTATAGCCGTCTGCGGCGGGTGAAAGAGGTACGTTTTCGAGTTTCGTCTCTCCGTCGTGCGGTAGTACATATTTAAGAATGAGATCCGCTGTTTTTCCGTCTCCCGTCTTGAATTCGACGTCTTTCCCGATGAAAATATTCCCGTTGTAGCTTAAAACAAGGGAATCTCCGTTTGCCGGAGCACTTAGCTTATTGGAATAAATCCCGCTCAGGCCTGCCGGGGAGAGGCCTTTGTCGTTGTCGTCATCATCGCAGGATATCAACAGGATAGCCATCGCTATGGCACAAATAAAACGTAGTGATAATTTTCTGTTCATAGAGTATTCTTTTTATCGAATTATAGGATGGTACAAAGAACAGGCTTATGTTCGAACCAAACAATCTCCATATTTGGGAATGTATATTCTATTTTTAAGAATGTTGGGTGAGGTAAGTATATTTTGTTACTTTTGATACGACAAAAAGATGTGATATGAAGATAGACGTTGACTTGCCTAAATTTGACATTCCGAAGGATTATATTGTGGGTGATGGTATCACGGGTGATATCCTGAATATGTACGGGCTTTTCCCTTGTAAGATAAAGGCTGGGGTGTTTGCTTTTTGTACGCAGGGGACGATCCGGCTGACGATTAACCTGAGCGAATATACAGTCCGTGCCAATGATTTTGTCACATTGCTTCCGAATACTTTTATCCAGATCCATGAGGTGTCGGACGATGCCCGGGTTTGTTTCGTCGCCTTTTCCTCCCGCTTTCTGGAGGGAATCAATTTTATCCGGACGATCTCCAATCTGATTGTGACGATTATCGAGAATCCGGCGGTGCCGTTGTCTGAGAATGCGGCGGCTATCTATAAAGACTTTTTCGCCCTGTTAGTGCGTGCTGACAATGATCCGGATTCGATCTTGTTTGCCGATAGCCTGAAGCCGATCCTCGATCTTATCTTCCAGGGAATCATTAATATGTATAAGAAGATCAGTACCTGGCGCGAACCGGTATTGAGCCGCGACAAGGAGATTGCCCGTGAATTCGTGCAGCTTGTTTGGCAATATTATACGAAGGAACGCAGCGCCTCTTTTTACGCCAGTAAGCTGCGGATCACACTGCCTCATTTCTGTTCCGTGATCAAGAAAACAACCGGGATGACGGCTTTGGACATCATCGCCAGTGTCGTGATCCTGGATGCCAAAGCCCAGTTGAAATCCACCAATCAGCCGATCAAGGAAATCTCGATCGGCCTGGGCTACAGTAATGTAGCGTTCTTCGATAAATATTTCCGCCGCTATGTCGGCATGTCTCCGTTAGAATACCGGAACAGCTAAAAGGACGGTATCGGCAAATATTAAAATCTGAATGACGAATCGTAAAGATGGATGTTGATTGGTAATGAGATAAATACGTTCTTTGTCCATTATGTTAATGAGTATGTTATTAGGCTTCCTTGCCTTTTTAGTCCGTTGGCTGTTTAAACGGAAGGCAGGAGCTAAAAAAGAACAGCGCGATGAAAATACTACTGGTTACAAGGGGGTCGCAAGGTGATGTGCTTCCCTATTTAGGTGTTGCCCGTGAATTGGTGAACCGGGGTCATGAAGTGACAGTTAACCTGCCCCGCCTTTTTGAGAATATAATCAAGGGATATGGTCTGAATTATGTCTTGCATCCGTTTGACGACATAACCGGAATGATGGCCGGTGTCGAACAGCAGTCGCAGAGTGTGAAGACCGTCTTGAAGTGGACTCGCGATACGATCGGCGCCCAGTTCGAGCAGCTGATCCCTCTGTTGCAGGAACACGATATAATGGTGGCGACGAACTCCGAATTTTCGGCGACCAGTGTGGCCGAATACTGCCATAAACCGCTTATCCGTACGGCATACGGGCCGTTCCTGCCGGGCAATAAGATTCCGCCCGCCGTCTTTCCTTTTCCTAAGCCGCATCCGATTTTCCAGCCGCGCCTGTTGTGGTTCCTGATGAACCGGATGTCGAACTTTACCGCGCGCGATACGGTTAACCTGAACCGCGAAAAATACGGGCTTCCTCCGATTCGGAACTTCGGGCATAACGCGGCGTTGGCAGCGGACAATTATATGATATACAGTCAGTACCTCGGCCAGTCAGATCCGGAATGGAGCAAACGGTTCCGCTGGAAGGTCGGTGGATACTGCTTCAACGATACGTTTGAATATGACGAGGCGGCCTATCAGGAAATGATGTCTTTTGTGAAAGCGAAAGATACGCCTGTCCTGTTTTTCACCTTGGGCAGTTGCAGCGCGAAAGACCGGAACCGTTTCTGCGAGATGTTGCTGAAGGTTTGCAAACGGCATGATTTCCGGCTGATCGTCGGTTCGGGCTGGGCGAAGACCGGGGCTTCGATGCAGACGGACGAGCATCTTTACCTGATGCAGCATCCTGTGCCTCACTATCTGATTTTCCCGCATTGCGACGGCGTGATCCATCATGGCGGCTGCGGAACGACACACAGTGTTGCGCGTGCAGGCCGTCCGCAATTGGTAACTCCGCTGATTGTCGACCAGCATTACTGGGCTTATCGCACCCTTCAGCTCGGCCTCGGCCCGGAACGGGTCAAGATAGCCAAAGTGTCGGAAAAGGAACTGGACCGCAAGATATGCGATTTGGTCTCCAACCCGGATTATAAGAAAAATGCCGCCGCTTTAGGCGAACAGATCCGGAGCGAACGGGGCATAGAAAATATGTGCGACTATATAGAACGCTTTGCCCATGAGTAAGAATGCAATCGTAATCGGGGCGACATCCGGCATCGGTCGCAGCGTGGCCGAATGCTTAGCTGCCCACGGCTACCGGGTCGGGATCACGGGCCGCAGAATCGAACTGCTGCAAGAGATGGAACAGGCTGCACCCGACAGTTTCGTCGCCATGCAGATGGATGTGATGCAGTTGGAGCAGTCTGTCGGACAGCTAAAGGAACTGATAGCCCGCTTGGGCGACTTGGACTTGTTGATGATCAATTCAGGCATAGGCGATTTGGACCGGGAACTGGATTTCGTCATCGAGCGGAGGACAATCGAAACGAATGTCCTGGGCATGACCAACCTTGCCGTGTATGGAACCCACTATTTTATTAACAAGAAAGCGGGGCATCTGGTCCTGATGTCTTCCGTTGCCAGTATCCGGGGAAGTAAGATCGCCCCGGCTTATAATGCTTCCAAAGCCTTTATCTCCAATTATGCGGAAGGGCTGCGACAGAAGGTGAACGGGTTGCCGATTACTGTCACCGATATCCGTCCGGGATTTGTCGATACGGCGCTCGGACAAACCTATCCGATTCATTTCTGGCTGTCGACTCCCGATGAGGCCGCCGTCGATATCTATAAAGCAATCTGTAAAAAGAAGAAAATTGCCTATATCTCCGGGCGTTGGAAATGGGCGGCTTACATGATGCGCCTGATTCCTGCCGGCGTCTATTGCCGGATGGGTAAGAGATTACAATAGAACTTATCTTAGTTTGTTCCGGTTGAAATGCGGACCCGCCTTGAACAGGAAGAATAGCGTGGACAGGATTGTCAGGCATGCTCCGAACAGGTAAGCGTGGTTGAACCCTCCGAAGGCTTGCGCAATGCTTCCGCCTGCCATCAGTCCGATACCGATGCCGACATCCCAACTGGTCAGGTAGGTCGAGGTCGCTGTCCCACGCTGGCTGTTGGGCGCCAGGTTCACAAACAGCGTGTTGAAAGCCGGGAACATAGTCCCGAAAGCAACCCCTTGTGAGAGCGCGATCCCGATATACAGATAAGAGGTAAAGTCCGGATTCCACCGCATCAATCTTTCCAACGCCGCCAACCCGAAGAAGCTCGCCGTCGCCAGATACATTCCTAATGAAATAACTAACGTGATCCTTCCTTTATCCACCTGCCGTCCGGAGAACAGCCGGGAGACAGCCAAGCCGATCGCCATAAAAGTAAAATAGAGTCCCGAATTGACGGAAATCCCGATTTCATCGGCATACATAGCGACATATGTGGTCGTCATGCCGTATGGAATGGAGAGCAACAGCAGGGAGATTCCCGCCCAGGTCCCTTTCACTAAGAAGAAGCGGTCTAAGGAGATCGGCTCCTTCTTGATCGTTTGTTTCAGGGGCGTTTTAACCAGATAGGCCATGATGAACCCGAGGAAACAGGAGACGAGCGAGCAGGCAAAAATCGTTTCGTAGGAGAAACTGGTGTGCATGAAAAGTCCGGTCATCGGCCCGAAACTCATGGCGATGTTGTTTGCCAGCCCGTAATAACCGATCCCTTCGCCGCGGCGGGAGGAAGGCAGGATGTCGATCACGATCGTATTGCCCGACACCGTCACCATCCCGAAGGCGAAGCCGTGCAGGATGCGGAATACGATAAACAGGCTCAACACGCTGGCAATCATATACCCTGCAAAAATAACCATGAAGACGGCGTAGGCGATCAGATACAAAGGCCGTCGGGCAAATGTGTCCAACAGATAGCCGGAGAACGGGCGGATGCACAGCGCGGCAATGGTGTAGCACGAGAGGATAAACCCGATCATCGACCTATCCGCGCTGAACTGGTCTTGCAGGTAAAACGGCAGGATCGGCAGTATCAGATAGAATGCAAAGAACAGCAGGAAGTTGGCTGCCAGAATGTAGCAGAAGCTGGGTGAAACGAGTTTGTCTTGTGCCATTATATTACGTCTTGTTACGCGTTATTATTGAATCCTGAATCCTAAATTCCGAAGCAGTGCGGCTTCGCCCGGAGTCGCATGTGCGATTGTGTATGCCCGGTATTCCCGCGGATGGCGGTAGTTCGCCCGGAACCATTCGAACTTGTCCGGCTCTTCGCGCAAAGCCTTGTCTACGGCGAGCGGGTCGAAAGTGGCAAGGATTGCCTGCTCGATCCGGTTTCCGGTGAATGCATTTAGGTCGATTATGGGGTTTACGGGCGCGGGCGGCACGACTTCACCTATCTTTTCCACTTTCACGCCGAAGAAGGTTTCGATGTTTTCGAGGCACATACGCGTCCCGTTCGCTTTCCCGTCGGCGGAGAAACCGGCTATGTGCGGAGTGGCTATCGCTGCCGCCGCCAGCAGTTCGCGGTCGATGCGGGGTTCGTTTTCCCAACAGTCGATGATCAGTTCGCCGACCTTTCCTTCCTTCCGGGCCTGCAAGAGGGCTTGCGTGTCGTGGACGGCCCCGCGTGAGGCATTGATGAACCAGGGTTTGCGCCGGAGCTTTCCGAAGAACGTAGCGTCCGCCAGGTGGCGGGTGGCAAAACGGCCCTCTTTGGTCAGAGGCGTATGGAACGTGATGATATCAGCCTGCGCGGCAATGGTATCTAACGAGACGAAGCCACTTTCCCCTTCCGCCTCTGCGCGTGGCGGGTCATTGCGGAGCACGTTCATTCCGTAGGCTGTGCACACTTTCTCTACCTCTTTCCCGACATGGCCGACACCGACGATCCCGATTGTCTTACCCTGAAGCGTCTCCCCTTTGCGAAGCGCTGTCGTAATCAATCCGGCGAGCACGTACTGGGCGACCGAGACGGCGTTGCATCCCGGCGAGTTCTTCCAGGTGATACCTGCTTCGTCGCAATAGCGGGTGTCGATATGGTCGAAGCCTATCGTGGCACTGGTGATCAGCCTGACACGGCTTCCTTCGAGCAGTTCGCGGGTGCATTTGTCGATGCTGCGTACGATCAGTGCGTCTGCATCGTGAATCCGGTCCGGTGTAAATTCGTTGGATGTGAGGTATGTTACATCAGCGATAGGCTCTGCGACCCCTTTCAGATAGGGAACGGTGTTGTCGGCAACTATTTTCATCTTTTTGTCCTTTTGTCGGGGACAAAGATAGACATTATTTGTTGAACTTGACATAATTCAGGCGTGTGTACCTGACGCCATAACTCTCGTAAATCGCCGCTATCCGGGCCGAGGCGATACGGAGAAATTCTCCCGGTTCGTAGGCATGTTCTAATGATGGCAACTGTCCGGACACGCGGCTCGGATGCTTGGACGGGAGCGTGAGGCAGACCAGATTCCCGTCCCGGTCGATTGTCGTCAGGCGCTGGCGGACGTAAAAGAGCGGGATCGTGCCGTCGAGACCGGTCTTGTACGGATCGTCTTCTAACCTGACTTTGGTCACTTTCAGGGTCAGGTCGGTTAGCTTGTCGCCCGGCTTTCCTAAATACTGGCTTGGCAGGCGCGTCTGCTGTTTCTTTTTCAGCATCTTGTCGAGCTGTACCATATTATAGGCTTGTGCCATCTTGACGAACCGTTCCTGTTTCGGGATGCGCGCCGTGAACTTACAGGCGATCCAGTTGATATAACCCGGATCGATCTTCGAGACTTCATACAGGAAATGTCCGCGGTATTTGCCGAACGGAACCAAGTCGTCGCCATGCGTGGACATCCTCTTTTCATTATAGTTGGTGATCAGGATGCACCGGTTGGAATACCACAGTTCCGACGTCACGAGCCGGAGCGATGCGACGATGCCGGGTTTCAGGTCTTCGATGTACAGAAAGGAACGCCTGTCGAGCATAGGCGTGTAAAACCAAAGGCTGTAGTTGGGATGTCCCTCTGTCGGAAGAACAACAAGATAGCATCCCGCCTCTTTGTAAGAAGCTTTTCCCTGATTGTAAGTATTCAACTTCTCGTACAGAAGAATCTGTTCCTGCTCGGATATATCGGGTAACTTGGGATTTGCCATATTATTACCTCCTTGTTGTCAATTTTTTTGGTTTTCGGGTACATGACAAACTTATCATGTGCTTGTTTTTGGTTTTTCAGGTACATGAGAAACCGATCATGTACCTGTTTTTAGCTTTTCGGGTACATGAGAAACCGATCATGTACCCTTTCTGCTATATTATTGCGCACTATGGACAGATTCTATTGTCTCCGCCTTTTGTTCCGGTTCAATTCGCCTGTTGACAAACAAATCCATCAGTGCTGTATTTATATAGTAATTTGTTTTCCATATTTTTATTTTCTCTAACAAACCCACTTCAACGATCATATCAAGATACTTTGTTGCGGTCTTTCTTTGCACCATCATATCTTTTTCTACAAATTCAATCTTGGTGTATGGATGGAAAAACAGATTATTCAATAATTCGTGTTTATATTGTTTGCCGAACAAAGGACGTAATATTTGTTTATACTGCGACATTAGTGTGTTTATGCCTTTTACTAATTGGATAGTGTCATCGGCTGTCTCCTCAACGCCTTTGAGTATAAATAATATCCATTGTACCCATTCTTCGGCATTATTTTCCCCGGCATCTCTGATATCCTGTATTAACTTGTAATAGGTTCCTTTATTATGTGTGATATATCTACTCAAATAAAGAATAGGCAAATCTAACAAGTTATTGATAACCAAATATAAGATGGAAATTATCCGGCCGGTACGGCCATTACCGTCATAAAACGGATGTATACTCTCGAACTGATGATGAATAATGGCCATCTTTATGAGCGGGTCGATATCTTGCAAAGAATTGTCATTAATGTACTGCTCTAAATTAGCCATCAATTTTTCCACTTCTTGCTTATCCTGTGGCGGAGTATACACTGTATCCCCGAATTGATTTTTCAATTTTGTCCCCGGCACAGATCTGAACCCCGCATTGTTACACTCCAATTCTTGCTGAATCCGTTTAATATCGTTCAAGGTTAATAATTTGGTTTTTCTGGCCGATGTAAAACCTGAACGTATAGCTTGCCTGTAGTTTAAAACCTCTTTGGCAGAAGCGTTTATCAGATTGCTTGTCAAATCAAGTTCGGCCCTGTATAACTCGTCATTGGTCGTGACGATATTTTCTACCTCCGAACTGTCTTTGGCTTCCTGTAATGTTAAGCTATTGATAAGTATATCTTCATTCGGAATAGTCAAGGCGACCCCTTTTAACTCCGCTAATTTTTTATTGGACAGATTCAACTGTTTCAATATAGCTTTTGTCTCTAAGTCATATTTTAAAGGCAATTCGGGGATGATATATTTATGGTCCATATTAAACTCTATTTCTGTTATTTATATTAATAAACATGAGCAATGAACGAAGATAGCAATAAAATTAATAATAAGCGAATCTGTCTTTGTTTTTTTAGCATAGATGTTTTGCTTGTCTACGGCTGTTAGGCTTGCATACCCTCTATCGTCCGGTACGCATCCTGAATGATTGCGGGCGGGAAGCCGTTTATCTCCAACAGGCGGATGGCGTTGCGGCGGTAGAGGGGGCCGCTTTTCAGTTTGTAATCGAATGAGAAGGAATTGCCGTGTATTACTTCGCTGAAATGATAGAGGTCGTATTCGGAGTCGAGCAGTGTGGCTAACTCCGTGTCGTGCGTGGAGGCGACGATGATGTTGTCTGGCGTGTTCAGGTAAGATAAGACCGATTTGGCTGCGGCGATCCGCTCTGTCGTGTTTGTCCCTTTGAATATCTCGTCGAAGAGGAACAGGTGGGTGTTTCCGTCTTGGCTTCGGTCGATCATGTCCTTGATCGTATCGACTTCTTTCATATAAAAGCTTTTTCCTTCCGAAAGATTGTCGGCAAGCATCAGGGCGGAATAAATGTTTATGGGGGCGGAGAGGCGGAATGACCGGGCAAAGGCGGTGTGCAATGTCTGGGCCGTTAGGACATTGATCCCGACTATGCGAATGAAAGTAGTTTTGCCGGACATATTCGAACCGTTCAGAAGCACTGACTTCCCTTCTATCGTAATGGAGTTTGCAACGCAGTCCTCGATCAACGGGTGATACATCTCTTCACTGGCTAACCTTTGCTTCCCTTCGGTTTTTCCTGGCAGGCAATAATAAGGTAGCTCTTCCCGCAGGAAATAAACAGACAGCAGACTGTCCACCAGACCGACAAACCGGTATACTGTCTCGATCTCCCGGTTCTTGTTCTTCAGGATGGAGACGGATTGCAGGAAAGAGAGCGGTTCCGTCAGGAAGAATATATGGATCAGTTCGGTGAAAAACCAGACAAACGCTGCTATATCGCTTTGCATCTTGTTCTCCATGCGGAGGAATAAGGCAGTCCGCCGGATGGGTTTGAGTGTGGCCAAAGCCTCGGGGATCTCTTCTGTCAGTTTACTTAGTTCAGGATATTTGCACAGCTTGCCGGCGATTCCCATAAGCTTGATCAGTTGGGGAACGGAATAGATATAATCGATGCTTTTCATTTTAAACGTGTAATGAATGACAACATTTGCAATGATAGCGGTTAGGAACAGTATTCCGTACGCAGAAACTTGTGCCAACAGATAGAGAAGCAGGAACAGCGTCGGCAGAAACTTCAGGACTGTAAAGGCAATCTTAGCTTTCTCGGAAACGGTGGGAAGTTCATCTGTCAGCAACCGCACGATCATATAAGCCTCCGTGTCCCGCAAGCCGGACAATACTTTCGTCAGCCTCTCCCGCAGACCGTCGTCGGTTTGCAGGTGGCCGATGATGTCTTCGTTCTGTTCGATCTCCCCTGTCGTTCGGGGAACGGTGCATAATGTATGGTACAGGTATTGTTGACCGACCCCCGATTGTGTCCTGTCCACAAACGTAAACAGCTCCTCAGTCCCCAGGTCCGAGCAGGTCTGTTCGGACAAAGCATGACTCCCTTCCTCCTGCTTCTTATAAAGGAAGTAAGCTGCGATATCCATAAGGTTGAACTCCTCTGTCTTTATCTTGCCGGGGTGGTTGTTTGCTGTTTGTTTCATTTGTTGCACTTGCCTCTGTTATAGTTACAAAGGTAATAAAATATTCAGAACCTATACCGTGCCGAAACCATAAACTCGCGCGGGCGGATGTTGATCCAGGAGGTGTAGCTTTCGGTGGCGGAGTACTGCGTGTAGCTGTATTGCCGCTTGTTGAACAAGTTGGTGGCTTCGGCGGTGAACTGCCAGCTACCTGTTTTCCAGCGGAAGGAGAGGTCGGCGAAGAAGGCGTTGACGGCTTTGTCGCGGCTGACGTCGTTGTGGTAGTGGTCTACGGCGAGATTGATCTCCACCGGGAAAAGCTCGTAGGAGAGTTGCAGCTTCTGTACGACATTCAGCAGTGGGGTGAGGTCCGTATCACTGCCGATCTTCGATCTTCCTAAGTTGATGGTGGCCTGGTAGCTGGCGGCGAAACTGCGGACAGGTGTCCAGATAACTTTCGGTTCGTATTGCATGAAGTCGTATCGGTAAGGCAAGCGTTCGCCGGCACTCAACTGTTCCGCCTGGTTGCGACCTAAAAGGTAGTTGAGCGAGGTCTTCAGGCCGTAGTCGTAGAAGCCTTTGGAAAACGTCCCTTTCAGCGTCCAGCCGGAAGAGTGGTTCGAGAGGCGGTGGGAGACGAGGGCGATCTGTGCGTCGCGGACCTGTTGTTCGAAGATGCGGTCGGACCAGCCCCGGTTGTGCCCGAGCGAGAGGGTGGCGAAGAACTCGCGTATCGTGTTCTTATATTCCCCGTACAGCGAATAGCTCTGTGTGCGGTTGACCGGCATGATAGCGTAGTTTATTCGCACGTTGCGGTAGTCCGTGCGGTAAGCGTCGGGGTAGAAATCGGTGATGTCGCCGTACTTCTCCCTGTAGTTGGCATGGAAGGAGAAACGCCAAGCATAATTCAACTTATAATTAATGTAGAAGAACGGATTGACGACCAACCGCGAAAAGTCCGCCTCCGGAAAGGCGGTCCATACGAGCGGAAGATTAAAGGAGAGATTCCATTTATGCCGGTTCAACTGGTAGTTCGGGGTGAAATAGAGGCTTGTCCCGTTGCGGAGCGAGTTGAGGTCGCCTGTCACGCCGGCTGTATATTGCCGGGTCAGGTTTCCTTTCTTGCGGAGGAAGGACAGGGAATGGTCCATGTAGAGCTGCTGCAAGTCCAACGATTGCCTGTCCCCGTCGATGGTGATCCGTGCCGGCTGGTTGTGATAGCGCAGCAGGGAACGGACTTCCAGTGTGTATTTATCCCGCGCCCAGATGTTTTGCAGATAGTTCTGTGCACCCATGTCCGGTGTCCGGATGCGCTGGTTGGCGGCCGAACTGCCGGTGATGTAAGAGGTGCCGCTCTCCCAGTTACCGGACAGGCTGAAGTTGTTTGTCAGATAATGGCTTTCGGCATTGTTCTCCAGGTTCACGGCCACTTCTGCGCGGTCGGTGCGGACGTGCGTATCGCTTTGCTCCGTCAGGGTGGCGGTGTCGCCCGTCTGGTAAAAGTTCGTGATGCTGCCTCTCTCCTGCCGCTTGAAGTCGTGCAGGTAGTTGGCATTGAGGCGCAGTTGCGTCGTCTCGCTGAGCTTGTACACCCGGTTGCCGGAGAGAGAATGCACGTCGTTGAAGAGCAACCGCTCCTTCTTCAGCGGAGCGGAGAAAGATGGCTGGGAGAGGAAGGCGGGCAGAGCCGGCCCCGATTGCCTTTCCAGGCTGTTTTGTGTGAGGACATTCTGCTCGTCCGTCACATCTTTTCCCCGGTTGTTTCCTTTATAGATATAGGCCGACTGGCTTTTCCGGCTAAGCTGTAACGCGTTGCCCATGCCTTGCCACAAGAGGGGAGAGGCGCCCATACCGCCTTCGACCGTCGTCATCCAGCGGTCGCGGAAGTTGTCTTTCAGCTTGAGGTTGATGGCGATGTCTTCGGTCGTCAGCTTCTTTTGCAGGGCGCGGATGGGCTGGTGGTTCTCCATCACCTGCACGCTCTTAACGGCGTCGGCCTGCAGGTTGTTGGTCAGTTGGTTATACCGTCCGCCCGTCAGGTCCATGCCTTCGACGTAAAACTTGCTGATGCTTTTTCCGTTGTAGGAAATCGTTCCCTCGTCGTCCACATCCACGCCGGGCAGCTTCTTCAACACATCCTTGATTGCCTCGTCACGCGGGCTGATGAACTGCGCGACGTCGTAATTGATCGTGTCCTGCCGTCCGTAGACGCGTCCCGGACGTATCTCGACCTCTTTCAGGGTAAATATCTCCGTTTCGAGGCGTATGTGGACTGTCGAGCCGGCAGTGACTTTCTGCTGGACGGGCTTGTATCCCAATAGCGAGACATGGATCAGGAGCGAGTCGCCGGCCTGTCGGAGCGGCAGGTTGAACTGTCCGTTTGCGTCCGTCAGGGTGTACGTCAGCGGAACCGGCTGTCCGGCTTTCCGTATCTGCACGGTCGCGGCGTCTACGGGTTGACCGCTTTCGGCATCGGTCACGATCCCTTTTATGGATTGCTGGGCAGACAGGTTGCAGGCGATAAAGAGGAGAATGAATATGTATAGGAAGCTTTTCATCGTTTTATACTTGCTTATAATTTGAATGACTTAGGAGTAAATTAGCATAGACCCTTATCTTAATTTGAATGGAGTCCCATCTAATCCTTGTCCGACCCGGGTCGAACAGCTGTCTGACCCGGGTCGGACAATGTTTTTGTGGGAGTCGGGTGGAAATGGGATGGGAACAGAGGAAAAATAGATGGGAGCTGAGGGAAACTAAGTCCCTTGTGTTACTCTCTTTCTATGGGGTTGTAGGGCGTATTCTTCGGGTGATAGGGTTGCCCGTTCTCGTCTGTGACTGTGATCTGGACATGGGGCGCCGTATCTTTCAGGTAGCCGATCGGGTCGGCGGCGAAGCGTTCGTGTACCTTGCGGAGGTCTTTGCGGGAGATGGGCTCGTATTCGGTGCCGGTGAACTGGATCGTTTCTTCTTCGCGCACCTTCTCGATGCCGGTGCAGACGAAGGTGTAGTGCTGTTGGCTGTCGGAGGCTTTCAGGATCAGTCCGGGAAGGCCTTGCAGTTTCCAGGGGCCTTCGCTCCGGGGAATCTCCGGCGTGTACCAGGCCTCGTAATCCCGTCCGCGGAAACGGCAGGTCGCTTTGTAGCAGGTGTACGTGAGGATGGTCGCCGTGTCGGGCAGTAATTCCCAGGCGGGCAGTTCGGTCTTTTCCTCGCAGCGGAAGTTACTGGCGGCGATCGGTTCGAGCATGGTCAGCTTCCCTTCGGGATAGTTCTTGAATATCTGGTAGTTTACATTCGCACTGCCTTGCTTCAGGTGTTCCTGGATGATTTCCTGTGATGCGCCGGATGCTTTGTCCGCCTCGATAAGCGAGTCCATGTGGAAGCGGGCATAGCTGTAGAAGACGGAACTTTTGGGACCGACCTTCAGCATCATCGTTTCGTCGATCGGTTTGTCCGGATGGAGCGTATCGCCGATAAAGGAGGTGTTATACTGCGCGGTAAAGAGCACCTTGTCCACCGGCTTTGACTTAAGCACGTCATTGATATTGTACACATTGATATTAAATTGAGCCTGTGCGCCGAAGCAGCCCAACAAGAGAACTGTAGATAATACGAATCGTTTCATAACTTTATCGTTTTAGAGTGTTTGTCTGCTGCAAAAGTAGCGGGCAGCAGGCGTCCGGGACGAGTAAAGTTATTACTGAAATATTACGGGAGGAGTATTTTTAAAGTGGTCGAATTTGACCACTTTAAAATGCAGGCAAGGTTGTCCAGTTTTGTATTAAGCGCGTCGGAATGGATTGGGAAAACATTCCTTTTGCTTTTATTCGCATATTCCACCGTTTTTCCGTAAGTTTGTGCAAACTTCTTCGCAGGAGGGAGTTAGGCGTTTGGGTAGCATGAAATTAAACAAACATTCATATATGAAGACTTTTAATGAACAGAAAAAGAGTGTCCGTGTTCTCACCCTTTGCGGGGCGGCGGTGGCGTCGTTAATCCTCTGGGGATGTGGTGGGACAGGCACGACGGCCGAATCGTTCGAGCGGTCGGACTATTACACGCGTGGCATCGGCCAGTATCCCGGCGATCCGAAGGAAGATTTCTCTCCTTCCTTAGCTCCGGATTGTTCGACTTACAGGAACATTGCCCTCCAACGGGCGGCTTATTCCTCTTCCAGCCACGACTATAACCTGGTTGCACAGTTGGCGACAGACGGGATCGTGACGGACAAGCAACCGCAGTATCTGAACCTATTGACTCCGGATGGCGACGTGCCGCGGCGTGAACGCGAATGGATGATCGACGAAGGTCCGTATTCCCGCAACACGTTTCCCGGCGCCGATACCTATTTCCGGTTTACGCTGGCTAACTATAGCAAGGCGGTCGACAAGCTGTCGCTCGTAGGAACAGTCGTTTATGACGATGCCGTGTCGAAAGGCGGCTATGAAATCGTCTGCGAAGGCTCTAACGACGGAGAGAGCTGGACGGAGATCGGCAAATTGAGTGGAAGCGGCTTGCCTGGTCAGGGACAGTCCGGACGGGTGAAGGTGACCGATCCGAACAAACAGACCGGAGAAACAACAATGCCGGTCCGCAAGCTAAATGAAACGATTACATTCGATACCGAAGCAAACTACTCGAACTATCGCGTCCGCCTGAAGATGGCAGGTGCGCACGACTGGGTGTTTACGGAGGCTAACTTCTACGATAAAGGGGAATTGGTCGAAATGAAACCGTCCCAGTTCTTCAACAGCGCCTGGATGAGCGCCACTACGGGAGAAGAATGGCTGTATGTGGATTTAGGCAGCACGTCCGAAGTAGACAAGGTCATCCTGCACTGGATCAATAAAGCCGTTAAGGGTAAAGTCCAGCTGTCTGACGATGCCGTGCAGTGGACAGACGCTTCCGAACTGCCGGGTGGCGACGGCCTGAGAGACGAAATCGACCTCGGCGGCAGACAGAAAACCCGCTACGTGCGTGTCCTCATGCAACAGCCGGCTAATGACAGCCGTTATATTTTGAGTGAAGTGGAAGTGATGGGTAAAGGCGGACTGGTTGCACAGCCTGTTGCCACTCCTGCCGCGTCGAAAGGCGAGATCAACCTCTCCGGCGGCAACTGGAAACTTCAGCGTGCTTCGGAAGTGAGCGCTTCCGGCGAAGAAATATCGACTCCCGCCTTCCAGCCTGCGAACTGGATTGTGGCGACTGTTCCGGGAACTGTCCTGAGCAGTTACAAGAATATCGGGGCGATCGGCGATCCCAATTATGCGGATAACCAGTTGCATGTTTCCGAATCATTCTTCTGGTCCGACTTCTGGTACAGGAATGAGTTTGAAGTGCCCGAAGGATTCAAGCAAGACCGCCTGTTCCTGAACTTCGACGGTATCAACTGGAAAGCAAATGTATATGTGAACGGTAAGAAGGTCGGACGTATCGAAGGCGCCTTCATGCGCGGTAAGTTCGACGTGACGGATGCCGTCGTTCCGGGAAAGAACGTGGTGGCCGTCGAGATCATCAAGAATACGCATATCGGGGCAATCAAGGAAAAGAATAAACAGAGCACGGACTTCAACGGCGGTATCTTAGGTGCTGATAACCCGACGTTCCATGCGACAATCGGTTGGGACTGGATCCCGACGGTTCGTGGCCGTAACATCGGTATCTGGAATGATGTCAGCCTGACGACTACGGGTAAGGTGACGGTTGCCGATCCGCTCGTACAGTCTGTCTTGCCGTTGCCCGACACGACATCGGCTACCCTGACGGCTGAAGTGATCGTGAAGAACCACGATGCCAATGCCGTTAAAGGTACGTTGGAAGGCAAGGTCGGAGAGATCACGTTCCAGCAGCCGGTAGAACTGGCGGCCGGCGAAGAAAAGACGGTAGTCTTCGACGCCAAGGACTTCCCGCAGTTGAAGGTTGAGAACCCGCGCCTGTGGTGGCCGAACGGTTACGGAGCTCCGAACCTCTATGATGCTAACTTCACATTTAAGATCGACGATAAGGTTTCGGATGCTAAAGACTTCAAAGTCGGTATCCGCCAGATGACGTTCAACGAGGACAATCATATCCTGACCCTCTTTATCAACGGACGCCGCTTTATCGGTCGTGGCGGTAACTGGGGATTCGGCGAATCGAACCTGAACTACCGTGGCCGTGAATATGACATCGCGGTGGCTTATCATGCGGATATGAACTTCACGATGATGCGTAACTGGGTCGGCATGATCGGAGACAAGGAACTGTATGAAGCTTGCGACCGCCATGGTATCATGATCTGGCAGGACTTCTGGCTGGCAAACCCGGCCGACGGACCTGATCCTTATTATCCGGAATTGTTTATCGCCAACGCGGAAGACTACGTGAAACGCATCCGCAGCCATGCCTCTATCGGATTGTATTGCGGACGTAACGAAGGTTTCCCGCCGGAACAGATTGAAAAGGCGCTCCGCCGTATCATCAAGGCTGAACATCCCGACATCCATTATATCCCGAGCTCGGCAGACGATGTAGTGAGCGGCCACGGCCCGTACCGCATGCTCCCGGCAAAAGAATACTTTACGTTGAAGACCGGTAACGATAAGTTCCACAGCGAACGCGGTATGCCGAACGTGATGACCTACGAAAGTATGCTCCGCACCTTCTCGCCGGAAGGAATCTGGCCGCAGGGCGACCAGTGGGGTATGCACGATTATACACGCGAAGGGGCACAGGGTTGTACAACCTTCAACTCGATTATCGCAATGGGATATGGCGAACCGCAGAATGCAAAAGAGTTTGCCGAACTGGCGCAGTGGGTGAACTACGATGGCCATCGCAGTATGTTCGAATCCAGAAGCCAGAACCGCAAAGGCTTGCTGATGTGGATGAGTCATCCTTGCTGGCCTTCTATGGTATGGCAGACCTACGACTACTATTTCGAGCCGACAGCCGCCTACTTTGCTATCAAGAAGGCTTCCGAACCGTTGCATATCCAGTGGAATCCGGTAACCGACGAGGTGGAAGTTGTCAACTACAATGCCGGTGTGCATAAAGGCTTGACGGCAAAAGTCCAGATACTGAATATGGATGCATCCGTAGTCTGGGAAAAAGAAACGACACTCGACAGTAATGAAGACACGACCGATAAATGTATCAAACTGGAATTCCCGGCCGACATCTCGAAGGTCCATTTCATCAAGATGACGCTGACCGAGAACGGCAAAGTTATTTCCGATAACTTCTACCACCGCAGCCTTGAAGAGAACAACTATCAAGACTTAGCCCGGTTGCCGAAGGTCGCTTTGCAATCCGACATCACAACGGATAAAGCTCCCGACGGGACCTGGAGCGCTAAGGCTGTTATCGAGAATACGACTTCTACCCCGGCCCTGATGATCCGCCTCAATGTGGTAGGCGAGCAGGACGGACAGCAGTTCCTCCCGATGTTCTATTCGGACAACTACTTCTCTTTGCTCCCGGGCGAAAAGAAAGAAGTCCGCATCCACTGGAAGGACGAGGACACCCGCGGCAATGCGCCGAAGGTGGTTGTTTCAGGATATAATGTAGAATAACAAAAGGATTACATTGTTTCTCATATATGGGGCAGGCTTCAAACCTGCCCCTGTTTGTTTTCGGTTATAATCATCAGCCCGATTCCTTTTACCGTCTTGATGCAGATTGTTTCGTCTTTTGACAACAGCTTGCGTAGTTTGGTTACGAATACATCGAGGCTGCGGGAGGCGAAATAATCGTCTTCTGTGTTCCAGAACTTGTCTAAGATGACTTCGCGGCGGACCACTTCGCCCGGTTTGCGGAACAGGAGTTCCAGGATGCCGGTTTCGCGTGGGGTGAGCAGTTGGGTGCTGCCGGAGGTGTGGAGCAGTGTAGCCTGGATAGGATTCAAGGTATAATTGCCGACTGTAAAGGTTTGCTGTGCGGCGCTTTTCTCCGCCGTCCCTTGCTTCATGCGGAGCAGGGCGTGGACGTGGGCATCCAGCTCTTCGGGGAGAAAAGGTTTCTTTACGTAATTGTTGACTCCTAATTCGTAACCTTTCACCACATCTTTGGGTGAGACACGGGCGGAGGAAAACAGGATCGGAATCTCCTGGTCCGTTTCCCGGATGCGGCGTACCATCTCGTAGCCGTCCATGACCGGCATTTCGATGTCGGCAACAATCACATCCGGCTTGTCCCGGCGGTAAGCTTCCAGCCCTTCTTTTCCGTTGTGGGCGATCGATACTTCATAATCGCCGATCATATCTTCCAAGGCGCTCTGAATAATATAACTCAGGTTCGCATCGTCTTCTACCAATAGTAACTTAATCATACTGTTATTTCGTGTTCTGTGGGTAAAGGTAATGAGATTGTAAATTCGCTGTACTTCCCTTCCTGGCTCTCGACGCTGACGTAACCGCCATGCGAGCGGGTGACGTTCATCACGTAGTTCAACCCCAAGCCGAACCCGGTGACGTTGTTTGCCGCACTTCGACGGCTGGCGGAAGCGCGTTCGAACTTGTCAAAGATATGATTTTGTGCGGAGAGGGAGATACCGATTCCGTTGTCTTTTACCTTGATCTGTATAAATTTATTGTAGGTGCAGGAACTGATTTGTATTTCGATTGTCTCTTTCGAGTACTTGATGGCGTTGTCTATCAGGTTGCTGACCGCCTCTTTCAGGTATTCTTCGTCTGCAAATATTTCTTCTGCTTCAATATTCAGGTTGAAGGTAATGGGTTTGCTTGCCTTGGCGGCAAACATCTGTGTCAGTTCCTCTATCATCGGACGGATGGAAATCCAATTCTTTTCCAGCAAGAGTTGCCCGTGTTCCAGTTTGGAAATGGTCAGAACCTTGTTGGTCAGCGCTAACAGGTGTTCCGTCTCTTTTTCCAGGATATCGAAGAACTTCTCTTTCTTCTCCGGCTTGTCGTCCAACTTCCCGCTCCGGAGGATGCGGGCTCCCATCAGGATAGAGCTGAGCGGTGTTTTCATATCGTGGATCATGGCATAGGAGAAGTCTTCACGCATCCGGGCTACTTCATCTTGCCGCTTGATGATGTTGATTTGTTTCTGGATACCGATCAGCAGTATAATCAGTGCGATGGCTGTACCGAAAAAGTAATACAGCAGCCGGCCGATGGAGCCTGCGCGCGGATTGATGATATGGGCTTGTACACCTTGCGTGTCGTTGATCGGATAGACAAATGTATGCCGTTCGTTGAACAACTGTTCGTAGTCGGAGAAATACCGGATGTCTTTCCTTAAAACGGTTTCCGGGTCGCTAAGGGAGACGGTATCCATGCGGAACACAAGTTTGTCCAGTTCTCTCTTGTTGAGTTCTTCTCTGAACAGGGCCGGGAATTCTTTTGTCTTATCTGCATCGTACTGTTCCGTCGTATGGCAGAAGGCCTCGTACACTTGTCGTGCCAACAGCCCTTTTGTCAATGAATAGCTCCTGCCTATCCATTGCCCCATCAGGAAAAGGACGACAAAGACAGCGACAGCCGTTAATATAATATAGAATGATTTCGTCATAACTTCTTGATTTCACCGGCAAATATAGGTATTTCACCATTCCCTGCACCCTTTGTTTTCCATCTTAACGTAAAGATAACGTTGAGATAACTTTCTATCTCTTTCCTCTCCCGTATCTTTGCAGTGTAGAAATCAAAAAACAAATACGATATGGAAACACAGGATAAAAGGATGGAAGAATATATGCCTTCGGGAGGTGTGGAAGTTAAGGCTCCTATGGGTAAGAGAAGGCTATGGATAGTTTTTTGTTTTGTACTTCTTATCATGAGTTTGATGTTATTCGATTATATATGGGGCGATTCGAAATATTCGGTTGGAGGTCTTGGCGGACTTTTCCTTATGTGTGCAACTTATATCTCTTTTCAGTTTCTTCTACTGTATTTTTTTACAGGAAGAGATATTCGGGCTCTTCGTTTTCGTATACATTGGGGGATAACAGGACTTTTTTTGAAAAAGCCAATGCCTTTGAAATATTATCGTGTGATGTTAGCACTGCCGGCTACAGTATTGGGTGTATTACCTTCCATACATGGATTGTGTACCGGGAATCCAACGTGCTATGCAGTAGGGTTGGTTCTACTATATACAGGTGCGATGGGTGATTTTGTCTATTTGTGGAAACTCCGCCATTTTAGCGGAGAAGACATGATCGTAGATGGAGAAGAACCTTATTCCGCAATAGTTTTTAAAGGGACATATATTAATTCGGATAAAATGTAACAACGATATGGAAACACAAGATAAAAGAATGGAAGAATATGTTCGTCCGGAAGGGAGAGTTGTGAAAGCGGATATGGACATGATTACTATGTATGGGCTTTATTTAATTTTTTTGATCGCCGTGACCCTGCTGTTTTGTTATATTTGGGGGTTTAATGACAGTCATCGTAACCAATATGAATTAGGCGAAACGGAGATATTTCAAGTTTTTACCCCCTTGTGGCTTGCTGTTGTCATTCTTTGTCCTGTTGTTTGCTTGTCGATTCAATATCTATTGTTGTATCTGTTTTCGAAAAGAGACTTTCGGTGTTTGAAGATAAGCTGGTGGTCCTGGAGAGTTTTGGTACGAAAGGCCCTGCCTTTAAAATATTACCGTGTGGCGTTGTTGTTCCCTTTTTTCTTGGTGGGATTATTGTTGATTGTGCATGCTTTTGGCCTTGGAGACAGGATGAGCCTTTATGCCGGGTTATGGTGTATCCTTATAGGGCTTGCTGATCTGGGCTATTTCCGGACGCTCCGCTCTTTTAAGGCAGAAGACAAAATCGTAGATGGCAAGAAGCCTTATTCCGGTATGATTATTAAAAGTACGTATTAATGCAGATAAAATATAATAACGATATGGGAGCGAAAGAGAAGAATTTAGAAGAATATGTTCACCCGGAAGGAGTGGAGGTGAAAATGAATATGGGGCGTATGCATACGATAATGGCATATTTAGTTCTTATTTTTTTTATCGGAGGATCTTTATTATTTAATTATGTATGGGGAGGAGTTTCTGAATACCAGGCCGGGTATGAGTTTGGAAAAGTCTTAAGGATGTTATTGTTCAGTTTAAAGGGTATATCTATTATATTTCTTTGCTTTTTGTCTTGTCTCGCAATACAATATGTATTGTTGTTCTGGTTTTCAGGGAAAGACCGTCATGCTATACGCTGGTATAAGGATTGGATGTTATCCAATTTTTTGTTGGTGAAGCCTATTGCATTGAAGTATTACCGTTTGGTATTGCTAATACCATTTCTTTTAATGGGAGTATTTCCGATGGTACATGGATTCTGTACTGGAAATCTGGGAGTTTATATTGTAGGGGTTATTTGTACTGGTGCTTGTTGCGGAGATTGTTACTATTGCTGGAAACTTCGTTCTTTCAGCGATAATGACAAAATCGTAGATGGGGAAAAACCTTTTAGTGCGACTATAATCAAAGAAACTTATTAATACATATTATGGAATCAAAATTACACCAACTGATTGTGCGTTATTACGAGGACAAGAGATACCGAAATGGCATAAATATACTGTTATGCTTAGTTTCTTTGACAATGATCTATCGTTTAGGCTATGCCGTAGGGAGATTTTTCTATTATGTGCAACAAAATTTCTTTTCCTGATTTATTACTAAAATATTATGCTGCCCGAAAAAGAACCGTCTCCATACGGGACTTATCGGGCAGCCTTTCTATCTTTGCCGGAAAGAAATAAGACGGGCAGATGGAAAAGCGGATCAAACTGATTTATATATTATCCTTGCTTTCGGCATTGGTGGCAATCGGCGTACAGGGATATTGGCTGTATAACCAATATTACTATGAGGCTGAACGGTATGCGGACGAAGTGGCTGCCGATGTATTGCGTGTCGGAGATGAAGAATTTGCCGGGCGTAAGAAGGTGGCGTTAGGGGATGATACTTCGTTTATTCTCGGCCGGAACTCGCAAACCAAATCAAAGCAAGATACTGTTTCACGGAATGTCTTGACACAGCTTAGCTTGAACTTCGACAGGAAGGGGATGCCCGATACAGCAAACGAAGACCAGGTGAATATAACAAAGCTTCGTATCTCTTTTGACCCATATCTTCCAGAGGACAGTATTATTCATGGCGTGGAGCGTAGTGTGGTCAATCACCATATACCTTTTCGGACGGAACGGCTCGACAGTCTACTTAGGGAACGTTTGCCGCAGTATGATTTCCGGGTATCATTTTTGCCGGAGGGAGATACGTTAAGCCGGTTCGCTTCTTGGGAAATCTTGCCGGGGCATCTATTCCCGCCTTGCTTAGGTGTCAAATACCGCTATGCGCCGTTAGAAAGAAAAGGAGTGATGATCGAGGTTGGCTTCACTGCTAATTCTTTATTGAAGAAGATGGCTTGGCAATTGGTATTCAGTCTTTTCCTGATTGTCTTATTATTGGGCTGTTTAGCTTTCCTGATCAAAACGATCCTTACACAGAAGAAGTTAGGCGAATTGCGCGAAAGCTTCGTCCACACAATGATTCATGAGTTGCGCCGTCCGGTGCAGACTATCAAGATGTGCATCGCTTTTCTGAATGACAAGCAGATGCGGACGGATGAGGCGGCGAGCGATGAGGCTGTGCAGGATGCGATGTTCGAGTTGGATAATCTTTCTGCTTATTTAGGGAAACTGAAGAATATGGTGAGTGCCGACGGTAGTGCGACGCTATTGCATCCTGTCGCGTTTAATCTACAGGAGTTGGTGGAAAAGGTCATTCGCCTGATCCATATCCCTTCCGGAAAACAGGTTACGTTCTCCACGGCTTTCCCTCCGGAACTTCCGCCTGTTACGGCTGATCCGGTACATATCGCCAATATCCTCAGTAACCTGATCGAGAATGCGATTAAGTACTCCGGTCCGGAAGTGAATATCCGGGTGGTTATTATCCGCAATGAACAGTCGGTCGTGTTGACGGTTGCCGATAATGGCGTGGGCATTGCTCCGGATGAACAAAGAAAAGTGTTTGATAAATTCTACCGTTCTGCCCGTCTGCCGGATAAACAGATTCCGGGATTAGGACTGGGGCTGAGCTATGTGCGCCAGGTTGTCGAGGCGCATCACGGGCATGTATCGCTCCGCAGTGAAGTCGGGAAGGGAACGGAAGTAACAGTGGAAATCCCTAATATAAGATGAGTATGGCAGCACCTTTGAAAATACTTTTTGCGGACGATGACCTGAAATATTCCCTTCTTCTGAAGCGTTTTCTGGAGAAGGAAGGATACGATGTGACCTATACCGGCAACGGGACGATGGCGCTTGAGCAGTTTCCGGTCGTTAAGCCCGACCTGGTCCTGCTGGATATCAATATGCCGGGACTGAACGGTTTTGAAGTGGCGGAAAAGATACGCGAAGCCGACCGCCATGTCCTCATCTTCTTCCTTTCCGACCGCTCGGACAAGAGCGACCGTCTGAAGGGCTTTAGCCTGAAAGGGAATGACTATCTCGCCAAACCGTTCTATCCGGAAGAGCTATTGGCGCGTATCAAAGAACGTCTGGAAACGAACCCCGAAGTGGAGGTCGAAGAAGAAACCTACCATTTCGGCAATACCGTATTCGATTACTCCACGAATGAGATACGGACCGGCAACAGCAAGACATTGATCACTTCCCGCCAGGCGGAAATCCTCCGTATCCTGGCCCGCAATCCGAATGTGGCGATCGACCGCGAAATCCTCCTTTCCGCCGTATGGGGAAATGCCTCTTATGCCAATTCCCTTGCCCTGAACGTGCAAATCACTTATCTCCGCAAAGCTCTCCGCAACGACCCCTCCACCGGCATCGTTTCTTTGACAAAAAAAGGCTATATGCTGAAAGGATAAAAAAACTTGTTATCTTTGTACACTGGTATTTACAAAGAGATTCATGCGGTACAAATGAAAATGTACGATAAAAAATAATGGCAAAAATATTAGTCATACGACTTGCTGCTATTGCCGATGTGGCGATGACACTTCCGGTCATCTATTCTGCAGCCAAAGCTAATCCACAAGATTCGTTTACGGTGTTGACTCAGGCGTTTATGATGCCGGTTTTCATGAACCGTCCTTCCAATCTGGAGGTGATAGGCATCAGTACGAAAGGAGCCGAGAAAACACTGGTCGGGCTGTTACGCTTTACTTCCGCCTTGGTGAAATTCGATTATGATGTCGTGTTGGATTTGAATGATGTCATTCGTACGATGATTATCCGTACACTCTTTTGGGTGAAAGGCAAGCCGGTTTATGTCCTGGATAAAATCCGGAAAAGATATCCGCCGCTTATGCGGAAGGAGAATAAGAAGATGGAACCGCTACCGACTGTTATCGAGCGCTATGCTGATGTTTTCCGGGCTGCGGGACTGGCTTATACCGAGTCGTTTACCTCCCTTTATGAATCGCGTCCGGCAGACTTGTCCAAGATGGAAGCCATTGCCGGTGCCAAGACAGGTAAATGGCTGGGAGTTGCACCTTTTGCACGTTATCGGGGAAAGGTTTATCCGATAGATGAAATGGAACAGGTCGTGGCGACTCTTTCCCGGCGGGAAGATATAACGCTGTTTCTGTTCGGGGCGAAAGGATACGAAGAAGCGATACTGGAAGAATGGGAATATCGTTACCCGCATGTGAAGAATGTGGTCGGGAAATATACGCTCGACAACGAATTGGCGTTAATAAGTCAGTTAGACTTGCTGTTGAGCATGGACTCGGCTAATATGCATTTTGCATCATTAGTCGGGACGCGTGTCCTGTCCGTCTGGGGAGCGACGCATACATATACCGGCTTTTACGGTTATCGTCAGCGTCCGGAAGATGTGATCGGGCTGCCTTTGCCTTGTCGTCCCTGTTCGCAGTTCGGGCAGAAAGAATGTGCCCGGGGAGACTGGGCTTGTCTGACACAGTTACCGGCCGAGACAATCGTCTCCCGTGTGTTGGATGCTTTGAGCGAAAAACAGCAGGTCACAGCCGGTTTATCCGAATAGTACAAATGAAGTTGCATATGAAACAATTACATATTATCACTCCGGTAAAAGATTCGATCGAGCTGACTTTGCAGACAATCGAATCGATACTTGCATCCGACTTTACCGTGCCTTATCGTTATTTTGTATATAATGATTTCAGTACGGAAGAAAACACGGAAAGGCTGCGCGAAGCTTCGGAAAGACTGGGCTTTGAACTGGTGAATCTGTCGGATCTGACCGAACATCCTTCTCCCAACTATCTGTTAATCCTTCAGACGGCACAGGAAAAGGCGATTGCGGCGGAAGCCGGATTGCTGATCGTGGAATCGGATGTTATCGTGAAGAAACATACCCTGCAGGCTTTGTTTGACGGTGCGTCGGATCGTCCGGATTGCGGGATTGCCGCTGCCGTTACTGTCGACGAGCAGGAGAATATCAACTATCCTTATTTATATGCCAAAGGCAGGGAAGGTCAGGTTTTTCCGGAGAAGAAACATCTGAGTTTCTGCTGTTCGTTGCTTACATTCTCTTTCCTGAAGACGTTCGATTTCCATCTGCTGGACCCTTCAAAGAACTGGCATGATGTGACGATTTCGCACCGTTCCCTGGAAAAGGGTTTTACGAATTATCTGTTTACTACGCTCACCGTGTGGCACCGTCCGCATGGCAGCCGTCCCTGGAAACAGCTTAAATATACAAATCCCCTGAAATATTACTGGCTGAAGTTTACGAAAGGCCTGGATAAAATCTGATTTGCTTATGAATCATTCACCTTTGGTTTCGGTAATCGTGCCCGTGTACAACATGGAACAGTATTTGAGTGAGACGCTCGACTCTATTTTAGCTTCCGACTATCCTTCTTTTGAAGTGATTGTCATGGATGACGGTTCGAAAGATTCCTCCCTGCAGATTGCAAAAGCGTATGCATCGAAGGATGCACGGGTGAAAGCGTACACGCAACCGAATGCCGGCGCCTGTGCCGCCCGTAACCATGCGATAGCGTTGGCGGAAGGAGAGCTGATCCTGCCGGTCGATGCGGATAATACGATTACCCCGGTTTTTATCCGTAAAGCGGTCGAGGTAATCGTGCAGGATGATGACATCAAGGTTGTCTGTCCGCGTGCAGACTTCTTCGGTGACCGTTCGGGCGAGTGGGTTTTACCTCCTTTTTCCTTGAAACTGCTGGCCAGGAAGAATATTATGGACACGTGCGCCCTGTACCGGAAGTCCGATTGGGAGCGGGTGAAAGGTTATTGCGAGGAAATCATTGCCCGCGAAGACTGGGAGTTCTGGATATCGATACTGAAAGACGGTGGGAAAGTCGTGAAGCTTCCTGAAATCTCCCTGCATTACCGGATCCGGAACAGTTCGAAACGCGTGACGGACCGTTCATTGAAAAAGCACGTCATCGACGTCTTGAATAAGCGTCATCCGGAATTTTTTGAACGGGAATTAGGCGGTCCTCTGCGATATAGGAGAACCTGGTCGAAGCTGATAAATAAGGCTTATCGCCTGTTTCACCCTCGTGTGGTCTTTGTGAATAAGGACTTTGCGGACTTTACTTCTTTTATAAAGGCGCTTCCTGTTTATTTTAAGAATAATGAAGGCCGGATCATTCATAAAGGTCGTAATGAGTTGCGTGAGATTGATTATAAAGGGAAAGAATTGGTCATAAAGTCTTTTTGCAAACCGAACCCGGTTAATCAAATCGTCTATGGCCTCTTCCGTTCTTCCAAGGCGCAACGTTCGTATGAGTATGCAGAACTGTTGTTGAAATCGGGTATCGGAACACCTCAACCGGTGGGCTATTATACCGAACGTACAGGTTTGCTGTTTACGCGCAGCTATTACGTTAGCCTGAAATCGGAATGCCCTCACATTTATTATGATTTGGTGAAAAGCCATTTTACCGGACAGGAGCGGATTCTCCGTGCGATAGCCCGTGCTACGGCGGCCATGCATGAACATGGCTATTTGCATAAAGATTACTCACGTGGCAATATCCTGTTTAAGGAAACAGAACAGGATGTGAAAGTGGAAATTATTGATTTGAACAGAATACGTTTCAGAGAGATCGGGATGGAAGAAGGATGCAAGAATTTTGAGCGATTGCCCGGCACGCATGAAATGTTTGCCGGGCTTGCCGATGAATATGCAAAGGCACGCGGTTTTGATGGCGCTGAATGTTTAAAACGAATACTGAGCCATAATCCTCCCTCGCAATAAGTATCTGCTGTTTTGCCAGGTTACATTATTATCGTTAAATGTGAAATTTGAATATGAGTTACCTATTTTTGAATAAGAAAATCCTTCAGGCCATCATGGAGAGCTATAAAGCTTTCAGGCCGTGCCCGGCTCCGCGGTTGATAATGACTTTGCTGGTCAAGAATGAAGAAGACATGCTGGAAGAGAATCTGTTGTTTCACAAAGCAATGGGAGTGGACGGTTTCATTATTACTGATAATAACTCATCGGATCGGACACCGGAAATTATCCGTAAATATAAAGAAAAAGGCTGGATCCTCGAGGTTATCGAAGAGAAGGCGACGAACTATGAACAAAAGAAATGGGTCGATCGCATGATCTGGAAAGCAAAATCTGTTTATCAGGCTGACTGGATCATTAATGCGGATGCTGATGAGTTGTGGTATGCCCCGTCCGGGAACTTAAAGACGGAACTTATTTCCACTGCTGCAAATGTCCTGACTTGTGAGATGAAATGTGTTTATCCGGAAGAGGATAAACCGTTTTGGCAATGGAATCGGACGGTGGAAGTCGTTGCTGATCCTGAACTTTATAATCTTTCCCGTTATTCTCTTTTTACCCGACAGAATCAAAAAGTAATCCATCGCACAATAGGATATATTCAAATCTCGATGGGCAATCATAAAGTGACCATGTTTCCGAAACGGACTGCAGCAAGTGAAATCCGTATTTATCATTATAATATTCGGGGAAAACAACCGTTTTTAGAGAAGATGATCAACGGAGGAAAGCAACTGGAGCAAAATCCCAAGAAGCATGGCGGACGTCATTGGCGTTATTTCTACCAATTGTATAAGGATGGTTTGTTGGAAGCCGAATATGATAGAGTGGTGGGAATCGCTTCGTTTGACCAACTGAAACGGGACGGATTTATCCGGGAGGATTCGACTATACCGGAATTCTTTGCACGCCTGAATAAAGACTGACAAAATGAAACACGCTTATTTGATTATTGCACATGGTGAGTTACCCGTGCTGGAAACTCTGCTATCCATGTTGGATGATGAGCGAAACGATGTTTATCTGCATGTGGATAAACGTGCGCATGATTTATTTAGCCGGATAAGCTTCTTCAAGATGAAGAAAGCCGGGTTCTACATTCTGCAGAACCCGGTGAAGGTCTTTTGGGGAGATATCAGTCAGGTGAAAGTGGAATATCTGTTATTTCAGGCAGCTTTCTTGAATGGACCGTATGCTTATTATCATCTTTTATCGGGCGTTGATTTGCCGATACAGAGACAGGATTATATTCATGCCTTCTTTCAGGAGAATGGAGGAAAAGAGTTTGTCGGTTTCTGGCAGGATGAGGCACATCGGCGGGATCTGGACCGCAAAATATCGCGATATTACCTGTTTACGGAGCGTGTTAAAGGAGGAAATACTTTTTTGCATTCGGCCTCCTCTTTCAGTCGGAATATCGTATTAAGTTTGCAGAAGATTTCCTGGTATCGCAGGTATCATGAATTGGAATTCAAAAAAGGGCCAAACTGGGTGAGTGTCACGCAGGCCTTTGTCGAATACCTTATCGAGAGAAGGAATTTTGTCTTGAAACGTTTCCGGTACACACTTTGTCCGGATGAGATATTTCTGCAAACGATTCTGTGGAATTCACCTTTTCGTTCCAATGTTTATTCATTGGAGGATGCGGAAACAAGCTGTATGCGGGAAATAGACTGGAAACGGGGACGTCCTTACGTGTGGAAAGATACGGATTGCGAAGAACTGTTTCGTTCGGATAAGCTTTTTGCCCGCAAATTCAGTTCTGCCAATCCCGGACTAATTGGAAGGATACGGAAACACTATAGTGAATAAAAACAAAGAGAATACGATGGGAAAGATAAGAGTTGCCGTTATCGGCTTAGGATATGTGGGGTTGCCGCTGGCGCGGTTGTTTGCTACGCTTTATCCGGTTGTCGGATTTGATGTGAAGCGGGAGCGGGTGGCTGCCTTGATGGCCGGACAGGATGCGACACAGGAAGTATCCGGCGAGTTGTTGCAGTCCGTATTGCTTCCGCATCTTCCGGGCGAAGGGGAGAACGGTTTGTTTTGTACTTCCGATGTCGAAGATCTTCGTTCGTGCAACTATTATATTGTAGCGGTTCCCACGCCTGTGGATCTTCATCACAGTCCCGACTTGACACCTTTGTATTCGGCCAGCGAGACCGTCGGGAAAGTGTTGGGGGAAGGCGATATTGTGATCTATGAATCGACCGTTTGTCCCGGTATAACGGAAGAGGAATGTGTGCCGATTCTGGAAAAGACATCAGGACTCGTTTTCAACCGTGATTTCTTTGCCGGATATTCTCCGGAGCGTATCAATCCCGGCGATAAGGAACATACTGTAGAGAAGATTATGAAAGTCACCTCCGGTTCCACACCCGAAGCGGCAGCAAAAGTGGATGCGTTGTATCGCTCGGTGATTACGGCCGGAACTTTCCCTGTCTCCAGTATAAAAGTGGCCGAAGCCGCCAAGGTGATCGAGAACTCCCAGCGCGATATCAATATTGCTTTTATGAACGAGTTGTCCAAGATATTCCATCTGATCGGTATTGACACGAATGAGGTGTTGGCCGCGGCCGGAACAAAATGGAACTTCCTGCATTTCAAACCCGGACTGGTTGGCGGTCATTGCATCGGTGTCGATCCTTATTACTTGATTCGCAAGGCACAGGACTACGGTTTTCATCCGGGACTGATCTTGTACGGACGCCGCATCAATGATACTATGGGCGAATATATCGCCGGGCGTGTCGTGAAATGTATGATTAAGAAAGATGTCCCGGTGCGGAATGCGGAAGCGTTGGTGTTGGGCTTTACTTTCAAGGAAAACTGTCCGGATGTCCGCAACTCCAAGGTCGGTGATGTCGTCCGCTATCTGCAGGATTACGGCATAAAGGTCACGATTTATGATCCTTGGGCTCGTCAGGAAGATGTATGGCGCGAATACGGGCTGGAAGTCCTCTCTTCTCTGCCGGATAAGAAATTCGATGTAGTCGTGCTGGCTGTTGCCCATACGGATTTCCTTTCTTTGGATGTCCCGGCTCTGGCAAAGGAGCACAGCGTCGTCTATGATGTGAAAGGCTGCCTGAATCCGGCTTGGGTGGATGACAGGCTATAACGGGTAGAATAATTTGCCGACCCGGTCTATATGTTCCCGAAGGGCAGGCTCTTTTATCGCGTCATAGAGGATTAAGTCTATTTTATATAACAACTCCAGTTTATCCAATTCGATTTGGATATCCAACAATCCGGATGCCGGGAATCGTTCCGATTTGATTGCCAGGTCGATGTCTGATCCGGAATGATAATTTCCTTTAGCACGCGACCCGAACAACCATACTTGTCCGATCTGCTGATACCGGGAAAAAACATTTCGCAGGCTTTCTATCGTTTCGTTGCTCAATCCGTATTCCATACGATTAAAACAGATTTAGTTGTTTTTGGTCTAACTCGTTTGTCAACCGGATGCAAAGTTGTTCCAGCAGGTGAACAAAGGTTCCGGCGATGTCGGATACGATCTGGTCTGCTTGTCCTTCGTCATAAGTATGAGACATCAATTCCCGCGATTTCTTCATCTTACGCCAACCGTCGGCGTCCGTAATGTAGCCGTCTTGCAGGGCTAACGATAAAGTCGCATTCGGCCCTGCAAAGTCTATATAGCCTTTGTAACGCAGGAAATCTTGTAAAGTCTTCCATGCTAATTCATATGTATATTCAAACCGTTGTATAAGCCCTTCTTTTTCCAGTTCAGACAAGGAAGGCAATTCGTTGGCTTGTACCGCTTGCAATCGCGCCAATGCTTTTTTGTAATTCATAAACCGCTGTTCCCAGCGAATATCTTCTGCCATATACTTTTCTTTTGGTTCAAAGATAACATTTTCTTTGTAATGATTTTATTTCCTCCCGAAATCCGCCGGAATCTCGCCCCATTCCGAGGTTTCCCATTTGAGGATGGTAGTTGTGTAAGTGTTTGTGTTGAGCCATTTCTCCGCCCGCTGGATCAGGTCGAAGACCGGTTCGTTCTCCGGTACGCGTTCCAACAGCGTCTTGCATTTTTTCTTTTTCACCCAGCCGATAGCGTTTCGGCTATCCGAATAGATCGGCAGGTTGCTGCCCATTTGCTTCAACAGGGCGAGGCCGTGCACGAGTGCCAGAAACTCTCCGATGTTGTTTGTCCCTTTCTTCAGTGGCCCGATCCGGAAGACTTCTTGCATGGTCGGCGGGTAAACGCCCCGGTATTCCATGTCTCCCGGATTGCCACTACAGGCGGCATCGACGCAAAGACTTTCCCAGACGGGCTTCCCAACGGGCGCTTTCGGGGTAAGACCGGCGGCCGCTTTGGCGGAGGATGCTGCTTTCAGATAATGTTCATATCCTTCATTAAAAGCCTTTGTCGCCTCTTCCTCGGTCTCGAACGACTTATATTTGGCTCCGTCCTGGCCTTCCACCTGCGCTTTGCATTCGGCCCAGTTGTCATAGACGCCGGGATTCAGCCCTTTCCATACTACATAATATTTATTTTTTGCCATTACTTCCTGTTTAAAAGATCCGCATCAAACTCCTCCGTTCTCCGGGAGAAGTTTGGATTCCCTGCTGGGGAAACCGGGAATGCATGGGGTCAAAGATAAAAATTTATCCGGCATAAAACGGGCGTTCTTAGCGGAAAAAGTATACATTTGCAGGAAACAATCGTTTAGATATGAAGCGTATATTTCTGATTGGATATATGGGAGCCGGAAAAACTACTGTGGGAAAGGTGTTGTCAAGGCAGTTGGGGCTCTCGTTTATTGATCTGGACCATTATATAGAAGGCCGTTATCATAAAACCGTCGGTCAGCTTTTTGCTGAAAGAGGGGAAGATGCGTTCCGGGATGTCGAACGGAGGATGCTCCGCGAAGTGGCTATGTTTGAAGACGTCCTGGTGTCTACCGGAGGCGGTGCGCCCTGCTTTTTCGATAATATGGAGTTTATGAATGAAGCCGGACAAACCGTTTATCTCAAGGTCTCGGTTGATGAGCTGGCAAAACGCTTGGAACTCTGCAAAACGACGCGCCCGGTGTTGAAAGGGCGTTCGGGCGATGAGTTGAGAGCCTTTATCGCCGAAAGCTTAGAGAAAAGGGAACCTTTCTATTCGAAGGCGTCTATCGTCTTTAATGCGGAAGAGATGATGACTGATCAGGATGTGCAGAATATATCACAAGCATTGGCAACGCTATTTTCAACTTTCAACTGATATGACAGTAGGCAAACAAGGACAGGGAGTTTATATTCCCCAGGAATTATTGAAAGAACTCAGTAAGGTAAACAATCGCTTGCTGATAGGTATTCCCTGTGAGCGGGTAGAAGATGAACGGCGCCTGGCTTTGACTCCGGAAGCTGTCGATATGCTGACTGATCGCGGGCATCATGTCCTGGTCGAAACCGGGGCCGGGTTAGGAATCAACTATTCTGATAATCATTACTCGGAAGCGGGTGCTGAAATTGTGGCGACGCCGGCCGAAGTCTATCAGGCGGATGTTATCCTGAAGATATTGCCGCCGCTTGCCGCTGAGGTGGCGATGATGAAACAGCGAGCTACGTTGTTCTCCACTGTCCAGTTCAACGTCTTTTCACAGGAAGCTTTCGAGCTCATGATGGCGAAACGGGTTACGGCGATTGCTTACGAGCTGCTGGCGGACGAAACGCAGTGCTGCCCGGTGTTGAATGTGATCTCAGAGATTGAAGGGACGGCCTCCATTTCCATTGCATCCGAACTGTTGAGCAATACGCAGGGAGGAAAGGGTATTTTACTGGGAGGCATACCGGGCGTTTCTCCGACGGAAGTCGTGATTATCGGAGCCGGCAATGCCGGGACGGTTGCCGCCCGTGCTGCGATGGCGTTGGGAGCTTCCGTGAAAGTCTTCGATGACGATATCAACAAGCTTCGGACGATCCAGCAGGTTTTGGGGCAGGGATTGTTTACTTCCACCTTCCACCCGAATGTTTTGCAGAACGCTTTTCGCAGCGCAGATGTGGTAATCGGGGCAATGCGTTATATAAATTCCCGCCACCGCTATATAATTGCCGAAGATATGATCCGGACTATGAAGCGCGGTGCGCTGGTCATCGATCTCAGGATCAACCAAGGCGGTTGCTTCGAGACGACCTGCTGTCTTTGCCCTTCCGATCCGGCAATTTTCGAGCAGTATGGTGTGTTGCATTATTGCAAGCAGAATATCAGCAACTATGTGGCGCGTACCACATCAATGGCATTGAGCAATATCTTTGTTCCGATGCTTTTCCAGTTGGGCGACGCCGGTGCCGTGCAGGGAATGGTCAAGAGTGATCCCGGGTTCAAAAGTGGCGTGTATATGTATTGCGGGAAACCCGTTAACAACTACGTTTCCAATAGATTCGGTCTATCTTCTAATAACATCGATCTATACCTGTCTGCGTTTTAACCCTTAAAAGTTTTGAACTCGCGAAGTTTATGCTTTACTTTGCGGGAATCTTAAATATAAACAGGCGATTAAGCTAATAAATTATATTATGGCAGAACAGACAAAAGTAACAACTCTGGAAAAGGTTGTCATCCGTTTCTCCGGGGACTCCGGGGACGGAATGCAGTTAACCGGAACAATCTTTTCGAATCTGTCGGCTATTTTTGGGAATGAAATATCTACATTCCCCGATTATCCGGCAGAAGTACGTGCTCCCCAGGGAACACTAAGTGGCGTATCAGGTTTCCAGGTTCATCTGGGATCCCGTAAGATTTTTACTCCCGGTGATAAGGCGGATGTATTGGTGGCAATGAATCCCGCTGCGCTGAAAGTAAATGTAAAGAACTTGAAGCCCAATGCTATCGTCATTATCGATACCGATTCGTTCCAGAAGAGTGACCTGGATAAAGCGCTGTTTACGACAGACGATCCGTTCAAGGAACTGGGACTCGGAGGCGTTCAGGTTGTGGCAGCTCCTATCTCGACAATGGTGAAAGACGGTCTGGCTGAATTTGGTCTGGACAATAAGTCTGCGCTCCGTTGCAAGAATATGTTCGCATTGGGATTGGTTTGTTGGCTGTTCGAACGTCCGCTGGAAGAAGCCATGCATATGCTTCAGAATAAGTTTGCCAAGAAACCGGCAATTGCTCAGGCTAACATCAAGGCGCTGACGGACGGTTACAACTACGGACATAATATCCACGCTTCGGTTTCGACCTATCGTATCGAAAGTAAGAAAGCCGAACCGGGTTTCTATACCGATGTAAACGGAAACAAGGCTACTTCTTACGGTCTGATTGCAGCAGCCGAAAAGGCTGGCTTGCAGCTGTTCCTGGGAAGTTACCCGATTACACCGGCAACCGATATCCTGCATGAATTGTCGAAACGCAAAGATTTAGGTGTCGTTACTGTACAGGCAGAAGATGAGATTGCAGGTATCTGTACTTCCATTGGTGCCAGCTTTGCAGGTTGTCTGGCTGCCACATCAACATCCGGTCCCGGTCTGGCGCTGAAGAGTGAAGCGATCGGTCTGGCTGTTATTGCCGAATTGCCGCTGGTTATCATCGACGTACAGCGTGGCGGTCCTTCTACGGGTATGCCGACCAAGAGCGAACAAACCGACTTGATGCAAGCGCTTTACGGACGTAACGGTGAAAGTCCGGTTGTCGTAATTGCTGCCTCCACGCCGACAGACTGTTTCGATGCTGCTTATTGGGCCGGTAAACTGGCTGTCGAACATATGACTCCGGTTATCCTGTTGACAGACGCTTTCATCGCAAACGGTTCTTCTGCCTGGAAGTTGCCGAACCTGGATGAATATCCGGAAATCAAGCCGAATTATGTCTCCAACTACGACGCAAGCGAAAAGGTATGGAAAGCCTATCGTCGTGATAAGGATAGTTTGGTTCGCTATTGGGCTATCCCCGGAACGGAAGGCTTTGCGCACCGTCTGGGCGGTCTTGAGAAAGACTACGAAACAAGCGCCATTTCGACTGACCCGGTTAACCACCAGAAGATGGTTAACACCCGTCAAGCCAAGATTGATAAGATTGCCGATTATATTCCTGATGTAGAATTGATCGGTGATGAAGATGCCGACCTGTTGATCGTCGGATGGGGCGGAACATACGGACATCTGTACGAAGCAATGGAAACGATGCAGGAACAGGGAAAGAAGGTGGCTCTGGCTCACTTCAAGTTTATCAGTCCGTTGCCTAAGAACACAGCTGAAGTGCTGGGTAAATATAAGAAAGTGGTTGTTGCCGAACAGAACAACGGCCAGTTTACAAACTACCTGCGTGGCCGGGTGGCCGGATTCAATCCGTACCGTTTTAACCGCGTAAAGGGACAACCTTTTGTCGTAGCGAGATTAGTTGAGGAATTCACGAAAATATTGGAGGCTTAAAAGATGGCAACTGAAGAAGTAAAATTTCAACCGAAAGATTATAAGAGCGATCAATATGTACGCTGGTGTCCGGGTTGCGGAGACCATGCCGTGTTGAACTGCTTGCACAAAGCAATGGCCGAAGTAGGAGTGGCTCCTCATGATATGGCTGTAATCTCGGGTATCGGGTGTTCTTCCCGTTTACCTTATTATATGAATACATACGGCTTCCATACCATTCATGGACGTGGCGCCGCTATCGCTACCGGTGTGAAGACGGCTCGCCCGGACCTGAACGTCTGGTTGATTACCGGTGATGGAGACTGTCTGGCTATCGGTGGTAACCATTTTATCCATGCCGTACGTCGTAACATCGATTTGAACATCGTTTTGTTTAACAATAAGATCTATGGTCTGACGAAAGGACAATATTCACCGACTTCCGACCGTGGTTTTGTATCCAAGAGTTCTCCTTATGGAACGGTGGAAGACCCGTTTGTGCCGGCAGAACTGGCATTGGGCGCCCGCGGTAACTTCTTTGCACGTGCGATCGATGTGGATTTGAAGAATACGACAGAAGTGCTGGCTGCTTCAGCCCGCCATAAAGGAGCTTCCGTTACGGAAGTGCTCGTAAACTGTGTGATCTTCAACGACGGTATCCATAAAAAGATTGTCGACAAAGAATTTCGTGCCGACCGTACGATTTTCCTGCGTCACGGTGAAAAGATGCTGTTCGGTAAGGACAACGAAAAAGGTATTGTGTTGGAAGGTCTGAAGCTGAAAGCTGTAACAATCGGACAGGATGGTTATACACTGGACGATGTGCTGGTACACGATGCACATGAAAAAGATAACACTTTGCACATGATGCTTGCCATGATGAGCGGCGATATGCCGGTTGCTTTAGGTGTGATCCGTGATGTCGAAGGCCCGACTTATGATGAAGCTGTCCATCAGCAGATCGCTGAAGTTCAGGCTAAGACTCCGACCCGCAAACTGCAGGATTTCCTGATGAGCGGGGAAATCTGGGAAGTGAAGTAAGGAACCCTATCTCAAATGACAATACGAAGCTGCAGGCGCCGGAAAAATAATCCGACGGTTTGCAGCTTTTCTTGTATAAATTGTGTATCTTTGTGAAACAAAAGGGTATAGATATGAAGACAACAGCCGAAATTGTAGAAATATTGCGCGATTATAAAGCCCGTTCCGCAGAAAAGTACGGGATAGAAATGCTTGGCCTTTTCGGTAGTGTTGCCCGTGGAGAACAGAATGAGGATAGTGATATTGATGTGTTTGTGAAGTTGCGGATTCCTGATTTTTTTGTTCGCATGAAAATTAAGGAAGAATTGGAACATTTGTTTCATACTAAAATTGATTTAATCCCTATCTTTGAAACTATGCGTGCTTTGCTTCAACAAAATATAAAACGTGATGCGATCTATATCTAAATCTTTTATTTTAGAACATTTGTCTTTTATCAGCGAGAAGGCAGAGTTTACTTTAGAACGCACTTCTTGCATTGAAGGAGTCAATGATTTTTTATTAACTCCTTCAGGCGTGGATCTGTTTGATGCAACAACTATGCGCCTTCAAGTTATTGGTGAAATGATAAAACAGATAGATGTTGCAACGAAGGGACTGTTATTGAAACAATATCCGGAAATACCATGGCGTAGTGTGTTTGGTTTGAGAAACTTAATTTCACATGAATATGCGTCTGTTGATCCAAATGAAATACTTAATATTGTCAAACATAATTTATCCCCTTTATTGGCTGTACTTCATTGTATCGCTGATGATCTAAATGCAGGTAAACACGATGCTATTTTTCAAGAAAAGGTCTGATTTGTAAACTATAGATTGCAAAATGATGGGGTTTAATGTTAACAGCCTGGAAAAGTGTAATTATTACTGAAAAATTTCCTTAATACGGTATGTACTATGAAAATTTGTATTACTTTTGTACCGCGATTAACAAGGCGAGGGAACAGCAAGTAAAAAAACAATGATGATGAGCCTTGTGGTTTTAATAGAGTAGAGAGAAAAAGTTATATAAAGTCAATCAATTAAATTAATTACAAGATGGCTACATTAGATTTAAGCAAGTACGGAATTAAAGACGTGAAGGAAGTTCTTCACAATCCGTCTTATGACGTTCTGTTCGCAGAAGAAACAAAACCAGGTTTAGAAGGCTTTGAAAAAGGTCAGGTAACTGAACTGGGTGCTGTAAACGTAATGACTGGTGTTTATACAGGTCGTTCTCCTAAAGATAAATTTTTCGTAAAGAACGAAGCCAGCGAAGATTCAGTATGGTGGACTTCTGAAGAATATAAAAACGATAACAAGCCTTGTTCTGAAGAAGCTTGGGCTGATCTGAAAGCTAAAGCTGTAAAAGAATTGTCAGGCAAACGTCTGTTCGTTGTCGATACTTTCTGTGGCGCTAACGAAGCAACTCGTATGAAAGTACGTTTCATCATGGAAGTAGCATGGCAGGCACATTTCGTAACTAATATGTTCATCCGCCCGACAGCTGAAGAACTGGCTAACTACGGAGAACCTGATTTCGTATGTTTCAACGCTTCTAAAGCAAAAGTTGACAACTACAAAGAACTGGGCTTGAACTCTGAAACTGCTACAGTTTTCAACCTGAAGACTAAAGAACAGGTTATCCTGAACACTTGGTACGGTGGTGAAATGAAGAAAGGTATGTTCTCTATTATGAACTACATGAATCCGTTGCGTGGTATCGCTTCAATGCACTGCTCTGCTAACACAAACATGGAAGGTACAAGCTCTGCTATCTTCTTCGGTTTGTCTGGTACAGGTAAGACTACTTTGTCTACAGACCCGAAACGTAAGTTGATCGGTGATGACGAACACGGATGGGATGACGAAGGTGTATTCAACTATGAAGGTGGTTGCTACGCTAAAGTTATCAACTTGGATAAAGAAAGCGAACCGGATATCTATGCTGCTATCAAACGTGACGCTCTTCTGGAAAACGTTACAGTTGCTGCTGACGGTAAGATCGATTTCGCTGATAAGAGCGTAACAGAAAACACTCGTGTTTCTTATCCGATCTATCACATCGAAAACATTGTTAAACCGGTTTCTAAAGGCCCGCACGCACAACAGGTTATCTTCCTGTCTGCTGACGCATTCGGTGTATTGCCTCCGGTATCTATCCTGAACCCGGAACAGGCTCAGTACTACTTCCTGTCTGGTTTCACCGCTAAATTGGCTGGAACAGAACGTGGTATCACTGAACCGACTCCTACATTCTCAGCTTGCTTCGGTGCTGCTTTCTTGTCATTGCACCCGACAAAATATGCTGAAGAACTGGTTAAGAAGATGGAAAAGACTGGTGCTAAGGCTTATTTGGTTAACACTGGTTGGAATGGTTCTGGCAAACGTATCTCTATCCGCGACACTCGTGGTATCATCGATGCTATCCTGGACGGTTCTATCGACAAAGCTCCGACAAAAGTTATCCCGTACTTCGATTTCGTTGTACCGACAGAATTGCCGGGTGTTGATCCGAATATCCTTGATCCGCGTGATACTTATGCTGACGCTGCTCAGTGGGACGAAAAAGCTAAAGATTTGGCTGGTCGTTTCATCAAGAACTTTGCTAAGTTTACAGGTAACGAAGCTGGTAAGAAGCTGGTTGCTGCTGGTCCGAAATTGTAATTACATACATAACGACTATAAAGCGCAGGACTTCGGTTCTGCGCTTTTTTTGTATATATACATTAATTTTAGCACAAATGTTAGGATGTTTTAAAATCTATTTCTATCTTTACACCAAATTATCTGTTAATGTGGGATGTGAGGTATAAAATGATAAAACGTTTATTGCTGATCGTAGGAATTATTGTGTCTTTGTCATCATGTGGCGAAGATATTGCTTACCGGATAGAGGGCAAACTGACCAATCTGGAAGATCAGACCTTATATGCCGTTTTTGAAAATGATGATATAAAGGCGGTAGACACTGTCATTTGCGAGAAACCGGGTCAATTCCTGATAGAACGAAAACAAGGTGATTTCCGGGAAGTCACAATTTTCTTTGAGGATAAGACACATTGGGTCACTGTTTACCCTGAAAAAGGGGAGAAGGTGACAATTACCGGTGATGCCAATTACCCGACTATGCTGCGCGTGAAAGGAGGACATATAAACGATCGTCTTTCTGCCATAAAAAAAGAATTGGCCTCTTTGTTGAAAGAGCAGGCTGATCTGATTCATCAACTTCATAATAGAGGTAAGGAGAGCGTTAACAATACGATAGAAGAGACAGATGTCGCTTCTCGTCTGGCGAATGTGAATCATTTGTTGAGTGAGGAAGTCGCAGCTGCCGTTAAGAAATATCCGGATGAGGAAGCTTCTGTTATATTGATTCAGAATTATTTTATGCATCCGGATGATACAAGGCGGATGGATGAACTGCTGGCTGTGTTGAATCCTAAATTGAAAGATTTTTATCTGGTACAGAAGCTACAGGAATATAGTGCACGGGCAAAGCGTACAGCTTTAGGAGCAGAAGCTCCGGGATTTAATGTGAAAAACATATATGGAGCGCCTGTTAGCCTGGATTCTTTCCCCCAAAGATATTTATTGCTTGCCTTTACGGCTCCCTGGTGCGATATGTGCCAGACAGAAGATCTGTATTTGGATAAAGTCGCAACAAAATATCCGAAGGACAAAGTGGATATGTTGTTGATTAGTTTGGATGATAATCAGAGTGAAGTTCGTAAAGTCCTTGCAAAAGACAGTATCGATTGGAATTTGGTTACTGACTCAGCCGGACAAGCGGCTATGTTGGTCGATTTATATAATGTAAGTGCTCTACCCCGTTGCTTCTTGATTGATGAAGAAGGGAAGATTATTCTGAAAACGGATAATGGAATGGAGATCAAGCACACACTGGAAAACTTAATAGAATAATGGATTTATTATTCATTGATTCTTAGTCTATAAGTCATAATTTATAATTCAAAATTCTTAACTATGTTAGTCAAGTCTTATGCTGCCGCCGTGCAGGGTATATCGGCAACGATCGTTACGATCGAAGTGAATTGCACAAAAGGTATCCAATTCTTTTTGGTGGGGCTTCCGGATGTAGCTGTCCGTGAAAGTCATGAACGTATCATTTCAGCCCTTCAGGTGAGTGGCTATAAATTCCCCCGTAACCGTATCGTGATTAATATGGCTCCTGCCGATATTCGGAAGGAAGGTTCTGCCTATGACCTGCCGCTTGCAATCGGTATTTTGGCCGCTGCAGAAGCATTGGATGCTTCTCGTCTGGACCAGTTTCTGATGATGGGTGAACTGTCGCTTGATGGTAGCCTGCAACCGGTCAAAGGGGTACTTCCGATTGCAATTAAGGCCCGGGAGGAAGGTTTCAAAGGCTTCATCGTGCCTAAGCAGAATGCCCGGGAAGCGGCTGTCGTCAATGATTTGGAAGTATATGGCGCCTCTACAATTAAAGAGGTAATCGAGTTTATTGCCGGGAAGCGGGATTTGGAACCAACTGTTGTCAACACGCGCGAAGAGTTCTACGCCCGCCAGTTGCAGTTTGAATCTGATTTTTCAGATGTGCGTGGACAGGAAAACGTAAAGCGTGCGATGGAAGTGGCGGCAGCCGGTGGCCACAATCTGATCCTGATCGGCCCGCCGGGCAGCGGAAAATCGATGCTTGCCAAACGCCTCCCATCTATTTTACCCCCTTTTACCTTACAGGAGTCGCTGGAAACAACCAAAATACATTCAGTCGCCGGCAAAATAGGTCTGGAGACCTCTTTGATGACACAACGTCCGTTCCGTTCCCCTCACCATACGATTTCGAATGTGGCAATGGTTGGCGGAGGCGCTTTCCCCCAGCCGGGGGAGATCAGTCTGGCGCATAACGGTGTTTTGTTTCTTGATGAGCTGCCGGAGTTTAACAGGAGTGTCCTCGAAGTTATGCGGCAGCCTTTGGAAGACCGGACGATTACGGTTTCCCGTGCCCGTTTCTCTGTCGATTATCCGGCAAACTTTATGTTGGTGGCCTCTATGAATCCTTGTCCATGCGGTTATTATAATCATCCCGATCGTCCATGCCTCTGTTCACCGGGTGCTGTCCAGAAATATATGAACCGTGTTTCCGGTCCCTTGTTGGACCGTATCGATATCCAGATAGAAGTCGTACCTGTCCCTTTTGAGAAGATTTCCGAACAGCGTCCCTCCGAATCCAGCGAAGCAATACGTGAACGGGTGATGCAAGCCCGTGCCATTCAGGAAAAGCGTTTTGCCGGTAGCGAAGGTATTTACAGCAATGCACAGATGACCTCCAAACTGCTTCACGAATATGCCGTGCCGGATGCTGCCGGCCTCTCCCTGCTGAAAGTGGCGATGCAACGTCTCAACTTGTCTGCCCGGGCCTATGACCGTATTCTAAAAGTATCCCGTACCATTGCCGACCTCGAAGCCTCTCCAAGTATTGAAGCACGCCATCTGGCGGAAGCAATCAACTATCGTAATCTGGACCGGGAGACATGGGGACAGTAAGAATTTTCTTTCTCTTCGTCTTTATGCTTCTTTTTTTCGTTTTCCTTCTTTAAGCAGGTAAAGTAATGATTATTTTCTTTTCCTTTGTTACTGAAAAGAAGATGTTATGGATTCGTTCGACATTTATATTGCCCGGAAGCTTCCACTGGTCGGCCTGATCAGTGCGGTGTTTATCGTATATCCCAACATCGCCTGTATTCCCTGGGAGCTGAGATTCCTCAAAGCATCCGAACACGCCGGCTTTCTTGCGTTTTTTGTCTACCGCTTCTTTTTCTTTTGGGGGCTGATCTGCCTTCTGATACACTATAATCTGAAGAAGATGCCGGCCGCCCTGTTCCGGCAACGGTTGATGCGTAATTTCCTGTTTTCGCTGGTTGCCTATCTGATCTATGCCTCTGTTTCATACGGAGTCTCTTCCATGGGGATTCATACGGATGCGTTGGGCAGCATCCTGATCTTCCAGTTTTTCGTGACCTGCTTCCTTTGTACGTTTATCGGATATATATCGATGCTCTATTCCAGGCAGCGGGAAAAAGAGTCGGAGATCGAGCGCCTGCGTTTCGAGAACCTGCAGAGCCGGTGCGACGCGCTTGCCAACCAGATCAACCCGCACTTCTTCTTTAATTCGCTGAACGGGATATCCGCCCTGATCCGCAAGAAGGATGACGAGAAGACGCTGATGTATGTCTATCAGTTGTCCGACATCTTCCGGTATATTCTTCAGAGCGACAGGAAGGGACTGGTCTCCTTGCGGGAGGAGCTGGAGTTTATGCTTTCCTTCCAATATGTGATGGAAGTCCGCTTTGCCAACAAGCTGATCTTTTCCGTCCGGGTGGATGAGGAACGGAAAGACCGGCTGATGTTGCCCGTTCTTTCTTTGTTGCCATTGGTCGATAACGTGGTTGTACATAACACGATAGATAGCGAGCATAAGATGGAGATTTCGATTGTGCTCAACGAACTGGATGAACTGGTCGTCTCGAATCCTGTCTATCCGAAGCTATCCATCCCCGATACGAACGGGACCGGGCTGAAGAACCTGGAAAGCCGTTTTGCCCTGTTGATGGACAGGCAGATACGGATAGAGTCCACAGAAGAGACCTTCCGCGTTTATCTTCCTTTAAAATGAAAGCCGTATGAGAGTATTGATTGTAGAAGACGAAACTGCTGCTTATGAGAACCTGGTGGATATATTGAAAGAGGTGGCACCGGATATCCGGATTGCCGGGAATACGGAAAGCGTCACGCAGACTGTCCACTGGCTTCAGGAGAATCCTGCCCCGGAGCTGATTTTTATGGATATCCATTTGTCGGACGGCTCGGCGTTCAACATTTTTGACAAGATCGAGCTCGAGACGCCGATCGTGTTCACGACCGCCTACGACCGCTATGCGATAGAGGCGTTTAAGGTGAACAGTATCGATTACCTGCTGAAACCGATAAAGGTGGAAGACATCCGGCATGCACTGGCCAAATACGGCAAGCTGAACCGGCAGGATATTCTCCAATACCTGTCCCAATTGGCACGGTTAGCGCCTGCCCCCAAATACAAGGATAAACTGCTGGTTCCCTATAAAGACAAGCTGTTGCCGGTCAACCTGAAAGAGGTCTCCTGTTTCTATACTTCCGACAAAAGCACATGCATCTATTTGAAAGACGGGATGCAATATCCTTATTCCAAGACACTCGAACAGATCATGCCTTCGCTCGATCCGGCGGATTTTATCCGGGCGAACAAACAGTTTATCGTCAACAGAGACAGCATCTCCGACATAACGGTCTGGTTCGATAACCGTCTGTTGGTGACCCTGGATGTGGAAGTCCCCGAACGTATCTATGTAAGCAAGAACAAGGCTTCCGAATTCAAGTCGTGGCTGGTGAGCGACTGAGCGGCATTTCGCGATGATCCACCTTTTTTTCGTTTTGGTGAAGTGCCTGTGTATATGTAAAGTAGAATTTTTGCATCTTTGTAGTTATATTTTTAACCAATAATGAGATACGCGATGTTAAGAAAGATTAGACTAATGGCGGCCACGTTGTGTTTCGTGCTTATCACACTACTGTTCCTCGACTTTACGGGGACGTTGCACGGATGGTTCGGATGGCTTGCCAAGATCCAGTTCTTGCCTGCCGTGCTGGCGTTGAATGTGGGTGTTGTGTTACTTTTAATTCTCCTGACGCTGGTGTTCGGACGTATTTACTGCTCCGTGATTTGTCCGTTAGGTGTTTTTCAAGATGTGATTGCGAGGTTCGGCAGGATAGGGAAGAAGTTGCCCTATTCCTATTCGCCTGCGCTTTCCTGGCTGCGCTATGGAGTGCTGGCTGTTTTTGTGGCGGCTTTAGTGGCGGGGGTTGGTTCCTTTGTCGCTTTGCTGGCGCCTTACAGTGCCTACGGGCGTATTGCCAATAGCTTGCTCCAGCCGCTTTGGATGTGGGGAAACAATTTGTTAGCCTATCTGGCGGAACGGATGGACAGCTACGCCTTCTACGAGGTGGATGTCTGGATGAAGAGCCTGCCGACGCTTTTAGTTGCGGTCGTTACGGTGGTCGTGCTTTTCGTCTTGGCCTGGCGGAACGGGCGTACGTACTGCAATACGATCTGTCCGGTGGGGACAGTGTTGGGCTTCATCTCCCGCTTTTCACTCTATCGCATCACGATCGATACGGAGAAATGTAATAGTTGCGGCCTCTGTACCCGTCAATGTAAGGCGGCCTGTATCGACGGCAAGCAGCATAAGGTGGATGGCAGCCGTTGTGTTGTCTGCATGAACTGCCTGGATGTTTGCCGCAAGAATGCGCTTACTTACGCTCCGGTATGGAAAGCGAAGAAGCAGGAAACGGACCAACCGGCAACAGAAGACAAAACAAATCTTTCCCGCCGCAGAGCCTTGTCGACAACAGCCCTTGTTCTTATGGGCGGTGCGTTGAAAGCGCAGGAAAAGAAGGTGGAAGAGGTCGAGATGAAAAGAGACGGCGGACTGGCGCCGATCAAGGAACGGAAAGAGCAGGAACGGCTGACGCCTATCGTCCCGCCCGGTGCACAAAGCATACGCAACATGAGACAGCATTGCACCGCTTGCCAGTTGTGCGTTTCGGTCTGTCCCAGCCATGTGTTACGCCCTTCCGGCGGCCTGATGACCCTGATGCAGCCGGAGATGTCTTACGAGCGCGGCTATTGCCGTCCCGAATGTACGAAATGCTCCGAAGTCTGTCCGGCGGGTGCGATCCTGCCGATCACGAAAGAGGATAAGTCGTCTGTCCAGATCGGCCATGCCGTATGGGTGAAAGCTAACTGTGTGCCGATCACCGACGGTGTCGAGTGCGGCAACTGTTCCCGCCATTGCCCGACGAATGCGATCGAGATGGTGGCATCCGACCCTGCCGATCCGAAATCCCTGAAGATACCGGCTATCAATGTCGAACGATGCATCGGTTGCGGCGCTTGCGAGAACCTTTGTCCTTCGCGCCCGCTGACGGCTATCTATGTGGAAGGCCATGAAAGGCATCGAGTTATATAATCCGTTTTTAAAGAATAAATCTATGAAAGATCAATATATCAACCGCCGTGATTTTCTGAATATAGTAGGCATCACGGCTGCGACGACAACAGCCGCCCTTTACGGCTGTGCCCCGAAAGATCAAAAAGGTTCCGGCAGCAAGGGTTCTTCGCCTGTCCCGACCGACAAGATGACTTACCGTTCGTTCCCCAGCTTGGGAGATGATAAGGTTTCCCTGCTGGGCTATGGTTGTATGCGCTGGCCGACAATCCCTTCTCCCGACGGAAAAGGCGATCTGATCGATCAGGATGCGGTCAACGAACTGGTCGACTATGCCATTGCCCATGGTGTGAACTATTTCGATACGGCCCCTGTCTACGTGCAAGGCTGGTCGGAGAAAGCTACGGGGATCGCCCTGAGCCGTCATCCGCGCGAATCGTATTATCTGGCGACCAAACTGTCGAACTTCTCGAACTATACGCGCGAGAACTCGATCGCCATGTACCGCCGCTCGCTGAGCGAACTGCAAACGGACTATCTGGATTACTACCTGCTCCACTCGATCGGTGGCGGAGGGATGAAGATGTTCAACGAACGTTACATCAACAACGGGATGCTCGACTTCGTGATGAAGGAACGTGAAGCGGGACGTATCCGCCACTTGGGCTGGTCATTCCACGGAAAGCCGGATGTCTTTGACGAAGTGCTGGCTTTGCACGACACGGTGCACTGGGACTTCGTGCAGATACAGATGAATTATGTCGACTGGCGTCATGCCACGGGAAACAATGTAAACGGCGAATATCTGTACCAGGAGTTGGAAAAACGGAATATACCCGCCATTATCATGGAACCGTTATTGGGTGGCCGCCTGTCGAACGTTCCCCAGCATATCATGATGCGTTTGAAGGAGCAGCGTCCCGAGGACAGCGTTGCGTCGTGGGCTTTCCGCTTTGCCGGTTCTCCCGAGCTGGTGCTGACGGCATTGAGCGGTATGACCTATATGGAACATTTGCAGGATAATATCCGTACATACTCCCCGCTGGTCCCGCTGACGGATGCGGAAAAAGACTTCCTGGAAGAGACGGCGCAATTGATGATCAAATATCCGACAATCCCTTGCAACGACTGCAAGTATTGCATGCCATGCCCGTATGCGATCGATATCCCGGCCGTGCTGCTTCACTATAATAAGTGTGTGAACGAAGGAAATGTCCCGAAAAGCCGGACGGACGAGAACTACCGGAAAGCGCGCCGCGCCTTCCTGGTGGGCTACGACCGCAGCGTGCCGAAATTGCGCCAGGCCGATCATTGCGTCGGGTGCGACCAGTGCAACGAGCATTGTCCCCAATCGATCGACATACCGAAAGAGTTGCAGCGCATCGATAAGTTCGTTGAACAGTTGAGGCAGGAGACGTTGTAAAACCGGAAATCATCTCATTAAACAGGAATAGGCCATGAAGAAAAAACTAATTGCACTGCTCGTCGTCCTGATTCTGATCCCCGGCTGGGCATCAGCCCAGCAAGCCTATTTTATAGATGGATATCATGGTGGAATCTACGGGCATTATCCGGTCGGACAGACCGCCTTTATCGCCCTCAAGTTGCGCCAGAATCCGGATTGGCGCGTGAACCTCGAGATCGAACCGGAGTCGTGGGACGTGGTCAAGCAACGCGACCCCGAAGGATATGCCGCCTTTAAGCGCTTGTTCAAAGACCAGTCGGTGGAGACCGGGCGGATCGAATATGTTAATCCGACGTATGCGCAAAGTTATTTCTTCGGCACTTCGGGCGAAAGCACGATCCGGCAGTTTGAATATGGGATGCAGCTGATACGGAAACATTTTCCGGAAGCTGTATTCACCACTTATTCGGCTGAAGAGCCTTGCTTCACGAGCTGTCTGCCCACGATCCTGAAGTCTTTCGGTTTTTCGTACGCTTCCACCAAGAACCCGAACACGATGTGGGGCGGATATGTCAATGCTTACGGTGGGGAACTGGTGAACTGGGTGGGACCGGACGGCACGAAGTTACTCACTGTTCCCCGTTATGCCTGCGAGAATTTGTCGCCCAACTCGACCTGGACATCTGTTGCCAGCTACAATTCGAAAGAATATATACGTAAATGCCTGGCAGCAGGTATCGGGAATCCGGTGGGAATGTGTATCCAGGATGCTGCCTGGAGCCATGGTTGGGATAACGGGCCCTGGCTGGGACGGGATACTTCCGCTTATTACACGCCGACGGCCTATAAGACCTGGCGCGATTATATCCGGAACTGTTCTGTCGGAACGACTACGGACGACTGGCACGCGACGCAGGAAGATTTCTTGCCCGGTTTGATGTGGGGAACCCAGGTCATGCAACGCCTGGCAACGGAAGTGCGCACCTCGGAAAACGCAATTGTGCAGGCTGAGAAAATGGCGGCTTACGGACGTTTGTATAAAGGTATGGAATGGCCTGCCGAACGGATTGACGAAGGATGGCGGACACTTCTGTTGTCGCAACATCACGATTGCTGGATTGTCCCGTACAATAATTTAAAGGATAACAAGAACTGGGCGGAAACAGTCACGGACTGGACTGCTTCGACAAACCGGATCAGCCGCGAGGTCATCCGGGAAGCGTTCGGTTTGATGACCGAAAAGGGACAGACGGCCGTGCGTGTCTATAACACGTTAGCGACAGAGCGCGATGAGCTCGTCTCCGTCGAGGTACCCAATGCCTGGGCAAGTGACAAATGGGTGGTAGCCGACAGAAAAGGCAAGACCTCTCCTGCGCAGTTGGTTACGGAAAACGGACATACCCGGTTGTTCTTCCGGGCACAAGTCCCTTCTGCCGGTTACACCTCGTACGCCCTTCGCAAAGCGGAGCCTGCAAAGACGAACGGTCCCCGGATCACACAAAACGCGGATGGAACCTATCTGCTGGAAAGTGATTTATACGCCTTGGTTATCGACCCGTCCCGGGGAGGAATTATACGTAGCCTGAAGTCTGCGAAGGCCCGGGGGTACGAGTATGTCGACCGGACGGATGAACGTAGTTTCAATGAGATGCGCGGTTATTTCGTGGACGAAGGACGGTTTATCTCCAGTACGGAACAGCCGGCAAAAGTCCGGATAGTCGAACAGGGACCCCTGTTTGCCACTGTTGCGATAGAGGGCCGGATCGGCAATCATCCGTTTACGCAAACCATCCGCCTGGTGCAGGGCGATCCGCGTATCGAGATGCGTGTGAAGTTAGATTGGAAAGGCAATCCGCATATCGGTGAACCGGGTATCCCGTTTGATTCGAAAAATCCCCGGAAAGCATTTTATGATGACCGCTACAAGCTGTTAGTGCATTTCCCTGTCAACCTTCCGGAACAACAGATTTATAAGAATGCGCCTTTCGATGTTTGCGAAAGCCGTCTGGAGAACACTTTCTTCAACCGGTGGGACAGTATCAAGAACAATCTTATCCTGAACTGGGTCGATTTGGGAAGCCGGAATAAGCCGTACGGTCTGGCTCTTTTCACCGACCATACCACCTCTTATGCACACGGACAGGATTTCCCGCTCTCGTTAGATCTTCAATATGCCGGAAAAGGTCTTTGGGGAAGGGATTATGATATCACCCGTCCAACGGAGATCACCTACGCCATCATGCCCCACACCGGCACATGGGAAAAGAGCCGCCTGTGGACATGGAGCGAGCGGCGCAATGAACCGCTGTTAGCAACCCTTACCGATGATTCTTCTCCCGACTCCGGTTCTTTCTTCCGGATAGAAGATCATGCATACGAGCTGGTGTCTATAATCTGCAAGGGGAATGACCTGTATGTCCGCCTGTTTAATGCACAAGGAAACCAAGCCCCCAAAACGCTGACCTTCTCGGTGGAAGACATGAAGGCCTGCCTGGTGGAACTGGACGGACGTCCGGCGGGAGATTTGGCTGTGTCCAAGAAGAACAAAGCTTCATCCGTCACGCTCTCCATCCCCCGGTATGGAATAAGGACATTGAAAATAAGCGATATCTTCTAACTGTTTCTATACTCCAACGGCCCCATTCCGACATTGCGTTTGAAATATTTGCCGAAGAAGGACATGTTGGTGAAGTTCAGCGAATAGGCGATATCGTGGATGCTCAGGTTTGTCGATTTCAACTGTGTTTTGGCATCCATAATCACCATCAGGGTAATGATCTCGACACAGGTTTTACCGGTTGTTTGTTTGACGATCGTACTGAGGTGTGCCGCAGTTATGCCAAGCTTTTTGGCATACCACGCAACGTTTCGTTGCGTGGTATAGTTCTGCATCACCAGGCGGCTGAAGTTCTTACTGATCTGTTCGGCTTTGGATATGTTTGCCTTGCTTTGGATTTTGTCCTTGTGCATGGCGCCCACTCCCATCAGTATTCCGGACAGAAGGTGGTTCAGAATATCTTTGTTTAACCGGGAGCCACAAACCTCGTATGTTTTAAGAAGCAATGAAAAGTAGTCTTTCAACAGTTGCGCGTGCTGTTCTTTCAACTCGATGATCGGGTTGTCTTTGACTGCATAAAGCATATCCATTGCCGATTTACCGATATTGGAATGTTCGATAAAATCCGACGAGAATCCCATAAAATAGATCTGCAAATCCCCCTCTACCTTGTGGATTTGTAAGATCGTACCCGGCAATATCGTGATAAAGCTGCCCGGCTTCACCTGCTTGCGCGTCAGATTAACAGAAGCTTCAATTTCCCCTTGCATGCAAAGCACGAATATCTCCGCTTTCAACCGGCACGGATAATTGGCATACAGGCTGAGCAAACCGATATCGTTATGAGTAAGATTTCCGATGATCCAATCCTCGGGAAGGTCTATTTTAGGAATGTCGTTCTCCATATTTGTGTTTATTATCTCCTTCGCAAAGATAAACGGATTTTGCGGAAAATCTATACACGTATTGAAAAATAGGACTTCGTCATCGGGAATTTTACAATAAGCCCCCTTTTCGGCTGTTTTTCTATTTTGTCCGAAATTTTGATCGATTTTGGATTGACTCTTTTCTCTGTTTTAGCCTTGTGGGCTGACACCGGATGGAACGAGGTGCCGAGGTCGTCCCGGAAAACGTGCAAATTGATTGCCGGAAGGTCGAAACACCGGCAAAGTGATAAAGCTTAACTCCCGGAGAATCGAATATTTGAAAACAAAACGGACGGCGTCCCAAATATCCCAAGGAAATTCAGGGGCTTTTTTGCCCTAAAGACGGTCCTCTTTCCAATTACGACCGTCCAAATCGCCATTACGACCGTGCTAATCTTCGCGAGGTGCCGAGTGCACTACACATTA
>QWCH01000784.1_pt1 | contig 54794 bp, 45 predicted proteins | sample 1972671 | NCBI WGS metagenome assembly QWCH01 (sample SAMN09866713, study PRJNA288562) | Human gut metagenome isolate term3_stool, whole genome shotgun sequencing... | isolation source: gut | host: Homo sapiens | place: USA: California
AAAAGGAAGAATATTTGTATCATTAACAAACGTATCAAAATTATTTAACCTAACAAATGGAAATACAGAAGACGGAATAAACCAACAAATAGAGTGGAATAGACACAACAAACAAGTAAGTATCTCCTTAAATAGATAAATACTTTAAAAGAGGAAGTAGAGTAAAACCTACTTCCTCTTTTTTATTGTATAAATTAAAAATAAATATATAAAACTCCAAAATTTTTAAGTTTATTAGGTATATTCTCTACAGTACAAAAAATGTAAGAACTCTTAAAAAGGATGGTGAAAATTTTGTCTGAAAAAGAAAAGAAAATAAAAGACATATTTGATAGTGGAATAGAAGATAGAAATTTTTCAGGCGAACTCAAAGAAGGTAGCTCTTTTCATACATCTGAATCCTTATTTAACGATTTGATAAATCATAAAAAGAAAAAAAAGAAGAAAAAGAAAAATCCTTATATAGGTAAAAGAAGATCAAAAAAAGACTTAAAAGACAATGTTAAGTCTTCGAAGACCCCGAATATGTCAAATGACATAAAAACTTCTAAAATTTCCTATGATTTTGATCGAGAGGAAAGAATAAAGAAAAAAGCTTTTGAAGAGTTTGAAAAAACAAGAAAACAACAAGTTAAAAATACAATCACTAAATTAAAAAGAGACGCTAGGGAAGGAACAGGGCTAAAGTCCAACAATGTTTTTGCTAATTCAAGTTTTATAAAGAACACAAGCATAAAACAAAACGAGACTGGTTTAAAAATAGATGATTTTAAACAAAAGGAATCTCACAACAATATAAACTTAAACAATCTAAATATTGAAAGAGAAAAAAGAAGAATTGCAGAAAACAAAAAAATTGAAGAAAATCTTTTAAATCAACAAAGGAAATTATTTAATAAAAACTTTGAGAATAATAATCCGTCATCAGTAAATATTAGCAACAATAATTTTATTAATAAGACAGTTAAAGAAGATACGGCTTCAAAAAATATTAATAATCCAGTAAATAAAAATAAAACATTTAACCCATCTAATATTATTAGAGATCAGTCTTTAATTAGGGAAAACTTTAATAAAGAAACTCAAAAAGGCTTTATAAAAAACGAATCTAAGCCTAATAAAAATATTGAATATGGGAAAAGCTCTGGAATAAAGGAAGGCAGAGACTTCCATACAATGAACTCTACTTTTGAAAAAGCCAGAAGTAGAATTGATGAATATCAAAGAACAGAACATAAGAGAAGAGAAAACACCTTTAAAAGTAGTGACAGCTTAAATAATATTAGAAAAAATTTAACACAAGAAGAAATTAACAATGTTAAAAATTCTTTTAATAATACTAGACTACAAGCTAACACAAGAACAGAAATATCTAATAATAACAAGGTAAATTCATCTTATATTTCTAATTTATATACTGAAGCTAACACACAAAGAGCAAGAGAATCTGCTGAAAAGATAAGAAATGAAAATAACAATTTATTAAATAGAGTTAAAACTAGAAATGATTCGTCTTTATCTAGTTCCAAAATTCCTACAAATTTTTCCCAAAAAGGTGTCCAAGATTTAAGTCCTGAATTAAAGCAGAAAATTGATGATCTAAAAAAGACTCAGGACTTTAACAACTATCAAGTTGAAGCTTCAGGACCAGCAAAACAGTTTAGTGGAAGTACAAATGCAGGTTTTGATGCTAACAAAGCTAAAAACTTTAATCCTTCTTCTAAAAACCCTTCAGCAAAATCAATAAACAAAGCTGAACAAGTAGCAAGAAAAAATTATGCACTAAATAAGCTTAGAGAAAAGACTTTTAAAGAAAGTTCTGGAATAAAAGAAGGTAGAGACTTCCACACAATGGAATCTACCTTTAATAAAACGTCTGAAAGACTTAATAGGCAAACAGACGGCTTTATAAATCCTAGTGGAACTACACCAAGCACCTTTAGTTCCAGCAAAAATCCTTCTGGAATAGAGAGTAAACTTGCTTATATAGAAAATAGAGACAGGATTAAAAAAATTGATTCCAATAAGGTTTTAAAAAACTCTCAAAACTATAACAGCAGTTTAAATAATAACTTTGGATATAAAAAAGCAAATGACAATTTAAGAAGGAAACCAGAAAAAAATCTTCAACACGCAAAGCTTATAACGAGAAACGTTAAGCAACAAGCTTACTTAAAAAACAAAGAAGATTTAAGCAAATTATACGATAGAAGAAAAGACTTTTCGGATAAGACTACAGTAAATCCTATTGACGAGCTATCAAGACAGGATTTAATTAATCATAGAAAAGAATTAAAAAGAAAAAGCCAAGAAACCTTCGGAAATTTAAATGTTTCACATAGTATTAAAGAAAGAGAAAACTTTAATAAGGAAAACATTGAAAAGGCAAAAAATACCTTAAATAATAAAAGCAACAAATCTTATGCAAATTTAGATGATTGGAAAGTAGATCCTAGTAAAATAAATTCCAAGGTTATAAAAAAGGCAAAAGACGATATAGAAAAAAATACTCATAAGTTTACTTCTTCAGCTTTAGAAAAAACAATGAATAAAAAGGTTAAGAGGGCTGATAAAAACTCATTTTATAGAGATAAAGGCTATCTATATCATTCAAAAGTAATTGAAAAAGGTGAACTTGGCACTAAAGTACGAAGAAAAAAACAACTTATGCGTAAAATGCAGTTAAATTCACTTAATAGAACTAAGAACATGAAGATAATTGCAATGGAGGCCGCTAGAAGGGGAAGCGTAACACCAGCACAAGCAAGGTATGCTCTTCTTCAATCTGGAAGCATAAAGAGTCTTATTAAAAAGATTGATGAAACTTCTATAATCTCATCGACAATGAAAAAAGAGAAAAAAGAAGTTTTAATTCACAGAAACAAAAGAGACTCTTACCATAGATATGCTAAAAACATAGGTAAAGTTGACTTAAACAACGAAAAAGAAGTTAGAAGATTCTACGGAAAAATCAAAGACGAACAAAGAAAATACTTCAATACTTCATCTTTGGCTGACAGCAAGAATAAGTTGAAAACTTTTGAAAGAAGAAAAAAACTTAGAAGAAGAATAAATAGGCAATTAGCTTATTCTAAAGGTATTGAAAGAAAAGCTCATAAAAATAGAATTAATAAGTTATCGAAAAATGACAAGTCTAAGATATATAATTCTATAAAAAAACACAAATCCTTTGAAAACATTAGTAAAAGGATGAAGAAAAAGCCTACTATAAATGAACACTTCTTTGAACAGGCAAAAAACAAAGTAAATAAAAAAGGAAAAGGTCACTATAAAAAGAAAAATAGGTCCTATAGAAGACAAGCTTACAAGAAGCGAAGAGACTTTAGAAGGTCCAAAGAAAAAATAAATAGCAAAAATAAAAGCTTTTTTAAATCTTATAGTGAATATAAGAAAAGTTCCAATAGCTACTCTAAGGCTTTTGAAGAGTTATTTAAGAGAAAAAAAGTAAATATATCAGATAAAGCTTTAAAAAGACTTAAAAGAATGAGCAGGTATAGAAGAGAGTTCGCAAAAAGATTTAAGAAAAATTTAAAATATGGTCTTGGCATGTTAGTTTATGATTATTCAACAGGAATGATCCTAGGCAGAACAACAGAAGATGAGGGATATTTTAAAGCTTTAGGACAACTTTATGGAAGGCACTTTATTTCTAGACTACTTCTAAGAGATGGAAGAAAAGGAGAACGAAAAAACAGCCTAAAAAAAGCAATGGAAATTGCAAAAAAAGTAGGCAGAATCCTTAAACTTAAATCTGGCGAAACTTGGGATTATTTTGCAAATGATGGAGAAAATCCTTTCTATAAATATTTAGAAAAAAATAGGCTTAAAAAGAAATCCAAAGCTGGTATGGGTAAATTAAGGGGATATATTAAAAAGAACAAAGGAAATATATTCCAAAGGTTTAAATACAGGTCTAGGAAATTTGGCTATTTAGCACTTAGGAGTCAACAAGCGATACTAAGAGTAAATGATGACGAAGCTTCAGAATCAATGAATCAAATTTTTGAAAGCATGTATACTGGTGGAAAGCTTGGAGTTTATACAGCTAAGAAAGGATATAAAGTTGCTAAAAAAACGGCTAAAAACGCAAGAAGGGTTTATAGATTCGTAAGAAAAAATCTTTCAGCAATAAAGAAGCTTGTTCAACAAGCCGTTAAATTGGCACAACAAGCAGTTAAAGCTATTGGTGGTGCGATTAAATCTTTAGCTTCCTTCTTTGCGACACCACCAGGTATTATAACTTTAATAGTTTTAGTAGTTATTATCTATGCCATGCTACTAATCTGGTTTATATCATCTTTAAAACTAAATGAAACTTACGACTATGGAACAATCACATATAATCGTATAACCAAACTAGATTATGACGCTAACATGGGTGAATCTCAAAGATATAGGGATGCAAACATTGATGCATTAAATAAACTTCAAGCAATAAGAGATGGAGCTTGGTCTTCAGATGATGATTTAACTGTAATAGTTCCTAGAAGGAAGAAGTTACCTATTCCTGAACCATATAACCCAACAAGTGATGGTTTATTTGTAAGAACTGATGCCAATAGACTTGTTCAGTTCCTAGAAACTGTATATCAAGATGATACTATTGAGCAAATTACAGATTATGCCCTTGAAACAAATGATATAGATGCAGGTAAAGAATATGAAAGTAACTTTGGTCTTGAAAAGATTCCACCAACTGAATCAGAATATAACAGGCAACAAAAGAATCTTAAAAAGATATCTAAAAAATCAGCAAGTGAACAAGTTGACAACTCAACTTTAATTAGAAAAAAATCTGACGGAACATACACTAATACTAAGGAACTTTCACAAGATGCTATTGATGCAGGTGTAAAAGAAGACCCTATAGATTTATTGCTAGATATATTCCAAAAGTTGCATCCACCAAACTCTTATACTATTGATGATGCAAATAAGGATTCTTTAATTACTAAGGAAATATCTAAAGACGGACAAGTTAAAAAGGTTAAGATTTATTATGCAGATAGAAAAGATTATCCTTTTGACTACTTCTATGGATATGAATTTGCAGAAGCTAAGACTGGTGGAGACCAAAACACTGATCCAGAAGTAGCGGTAGATAATAATACGTCTAAGAAGTTAGAACTTCCTGAAGGTGGTGAAGAAGGTCTAGGTCTTCCTAGTGCTGGTGAAGACCACACAGGAAGAGAAATGCTATTTAGACTTCAAGGATCAGATACAAGATTTAGGACAATGGATGCTAATCAAAGTTCAATAACAGGAAGACTTACAAATCCATTCTCATCTAAAGAACTTGCAGACGATCCACTAAATCCAGGTAAACAACTAGACTTAACGGATCCATTATATTCTGTTTCTTGGCTAATTAGACATCAGGATGGATATAGACACATTGACTATGATAAAGAAGATGAAAAAAATAAAGATAAAAACAATAGGTCTTCTTTATTTGACACAAACAAGAAAACAGAAAGCACAAGTGGAACTAGTACAGATACAAGCACAGACACAAGTACAGAGAGAAAAGCAGAATCTACTACTGATAATAAAGATGAGGCACCAACAGTATCAACTGTAGTTTCAAATCCAACAAACCCTTACGACTTTCCAACAACCTATGTCAGAAGAAGGTTCGGTTTTGAAACAGACAAGATATATAAGCCAGCCTCTGATAATGTTTCTGATGTTTCGGGCTTTGAAACTAAAAACTTAAACCTTAACTATAACGAATCACAAAACTACTTAAAAAAGAATGGATTGCCTGATTTTGGAGAATATTACGATAAAAAAACAGGGCTTGTTATGAACTCAATAGTTGATGTAGTAACAATGCCAGGTCAAAAAGTATACTCTCCAATGGAAGGAAAACTAGTAGTTGCAGGGAATGGATTTTTAGGAATTACAGCACCAACCTTACAAGACGAAAGAGTAGGTGGAGGTTATGTAATAATTGCCAACCCTGATAGATACGGAGCAGAAGGGGCAAGCTCAACAGCTATTGCAGATTTAACTGATGATAAGTTCTATAGTCCTTCTGGGAAAATTAAAGGCTTTAAACATGGAACACTTCTATTAATTGGTGGATTTGATTCTGAAAGTCTTGAAAGACTTAGAATAAGGGCCTATGACGGCGAAAACAACTGGGTGGAACACTATGACGAACTTGGAACTTTAAAGAAAGTTTTAAAAGATGAGGACCCAGAAGAAAAAGCAAGAAATGAAGGCTCACATAAGTCTGATGTTATTAACTCTGAACCAGGTGAGATTTCTCACCCTATATTAGGAGATATGTATCAGGGCTTAGGTCCAAGAGGTTTAGGATGGGGAAGACCATCTGATATAGCAGGAGACTTAATTGAAAAAAGAGGCAAGTGGACTGTAACAGCATATTCAGACGATCCATCTGAAAACGGCTTAGGACCTGGTGGAGTTTCAACAACAGCAACCGACAAAACTAAACTACCTGAAGTATATAAGGGTGTTAAGGACAAAGACAATCTATTAAGAATAGGTGATGTTGCCGTTCCTAAAAAGAATGGAAAACCTATAATTCCTTATGGAACCTATTTATGGATAGATGGTTACGGATTTGCTCGTGCCACAGATACAGGTGGAGCAATGAAAGGAGACTGGTCTACACCTAATCCAGAAAATAGAGTATTAGATATTCTAATGCACAACAGAGACTGTAACAAATGGGGAAGAAAAGTTGTAGAAGTAATTCAATTTAAAGGCAACCCATTTGAAAACAAAAACTTTGATATTACAGGAGCTGGCTTTACTGGCGATACTGGTAGAGAAGAATTGGATGAAGAAATCCAAGAAACAGATACACTCGATAAGAAAGTTAAAAAGTTATCTAAAAAAGTTCAAAAATTGACTAAGAAGATTTCTGGACTTAAAGCAGAATTAGCTAAAAACCCTAAAGATACAGGAATACAAGAAAAAATCGCCGAACTTGAAAAAGAACTTGCAGAAAAGCAAGCAAAACTTGACAAGATGTTTGCTGAACATGAGGAAGAAGCTAAGAAAGCTTTAGAAAATATGGATGTAAAAGAAGATGATTTACAATCAGTTCTATATTTACAACTATACTATGTATATCCTCATATTGAACAACTAGCAAAAATTTCTAACATAAATGTACCTGTATTTAAACAAACACTAGGTAAATTAGCAGGAGTTTTATCTGACAGCTTTAACACAGCTTACACATATATTAACCCAGCTATGTATATGGAAACTGGTGTACTTGACTATCCAGACAACAAAGTTCAATCATATATGTTAGAAACAGGCTATGGTTCATATCAAACAGATATTAATGTTGATGATTACTTCTTAGATGCAAGTAACAATGTTAATGAAGAAGATCACTTAGTACAATGTTCTAACGATGATGGATGGACCCTTCCAATTTCAAACAACACATTTGACGGATTAAAAGTAGTAAGTTCCTTTGGAAAGAGAAACAAAGATTATATATCTGAAGCATCCTCACAAGAAGTACAGGCTTTCCTTAACCAAGCAAGGTCTTATCTTGGCAAGTACACATATTCTCAACTTGACTGTTCAGGATATGCAAGGGCAGTTTTAAGAGATATGGGAATAGACTTCCCTAGAATCCCAGCAAGTAAGTTTTTAAATAAAGACCAACCTTGGTGGAAATATGTTAAAGCTTATAGGGATGTAAGAGAATCTGGTGGAGATCCACTTGAAGGAATAAAACCAGGTGATATTATTGTAATGATTAAAGGTGTTAATGGATATGCAACAAACCTATCTATTACAGGACACATTGCAATAAACGTAGGTATGGATAAGGAAAATGGAGTAAATAGAGGAAACAATGTAATGTATCACTCTACAATAGGTAGAACAGGAAATGGACCAACACAAGGTGTTATTTCTGATACCTATAAAAATGCAACAGGATGGATTAGATTCTTTGATGCAGGACCAGTAGAAAATGATGCAGAAATAGACCCTAACAACTGGGAATATTCACCAACTCTAGAATTTACTTCATCTACAGTAAATAGACCAATAGTAGGTTCTATGTCAAAGGCATCTGTTATATCAACAGGTACAACACAAGAAGGTCATGCTTATGTTTTAACAAAACAAGCTGACGAATCTGGTAATAACAAATATCTAGTATACGAAGGGCTAGATCCTGCTACTTTAAGAGTAGAAAAAGGCGATGTCTTAAAACCAGGTACAGAACTTGGAATATCGGCAGGTTCAGTTGTTAAAGTTTATTCTCCAAAAGACCCTTCAACACAACTTGTTACCGACAGTCAAGAATTAGGAAAGTTTAACAATGTTCTTGAAGTAATTCACCCAGATATAGCTAAAAAACTACACTCTAAATTTACTGAAGGTGCAAGAAAAGCTGAACAAAAAGAAAAGTCAAACAAGATAAAATACAACACAAGTGGTGAAGTATTTTCTAAGGAAGCAGTTTGTGAAGTGCCAGACACATACACAGGAACAGTCACAACAGATATTATTATGATGGAAGGATATCCTTGGATGAGTCAAATGGCCTCAATCCCTAATGAATATCATAAGGTTAAAATCCATGGTAAGTCTAAAACATACCTCCAAAACGGATGTGGTGGATGGGCTAATGCTATGGGATTAACAAAAGCTTTAGGAAGACCAATTCACGTTCCAGAACTTGAAGGAGGATTTTTAAAGAGTGATCTTGTAATGGAAGCAGGGCTTATGAGTAGATTTATAAACAATAAATACGGCTCAGAAGTAACAGCAAGGGCATCTTCAAGCTCTAACTTTAGAAATAGTCAAAACGAAATTATAGAAGCTTTAAATTCTGGTGGGTATGCAGTTATCCACTCTAGACCACCTGATAAAACATGGACTAGAAGACCTAGTGGGGAACACAGAAGTGGAGGTCACTATGTAGTATTAATAGGATATGACCCAGAAAACCACCCAGATAAACCATTTAGAGTACACGATTCAGCAAACAACAATCCATCTAACACAGGATGGTTTACTTGGAATCAAGTAAAAGCTGGTGCAGTTGGTGGTTCTAACATGATAGTAAAGAAGAAGTAATTTCAAATATTTCAAATAGGACTTTAGTAAAAACTAGAGTCCTATTTTTTTACATAAATTACAAAAAGAAATTTTGAAAAAACACAAAAAAATTTTCAGATTAAGTAACTATATTTATATAGATAATAAAGGAGGAAATTTTGAAAGTAATAATAAGTGCATTAATTTTAGGATTTGTAGCAGGAATACTAGGCTACGCCTTCTATGCAGTAACTAGTAAGATTAATTTTTTTAGAGAAATGATAGGTAGTTTGGAACACGAAGGCGAGGAAACGAAAATATTACACCTCAAAACTTTTGGAATAGAGTTAATTTCAGGAATTATTTATCTATTTCTTATTGAGTTTTGTGTAAGTCAGTATATATCTTTTGTATTCAAATTATCGACCCCGAAGGTATATTCTTTTCCGATTCTTGTAATTTCCTTAATTTTATATGTTGGGGGAATGGAAGTATTTACTCAATTTGAGGCTAACGGGTTTAAATACAACCCACCATTTTTAAAATATAGAATTGTTTTTACTTATGTATTGATTATGATTTTGGTTAACTTCTTTACAAGTTATTACATTGTTCAAAAAACATTAGAATTTCAAATTAGGCAGAAACCAGTAAAAGAAGTTGTAGTAGAAGAAAAGAAAACACCATTAGCTAAAAATTTAGACTATGAAATTATGTCTGTTGAAACAATTAGTGTTCCTCAGTTAAATCTTCCAATAGGTGTAGATGATAGCTATAGGACAATGCCAATAGAAAACATAAAGATCTATACAAAGCTAACAGGAAAAGAAAACCTTATAAATCTAACAAAAAAAATAATGAAAGACAACAACATACCAGAAAATGAAACAAGAATGTTTGCATACTTCTATGACAAAAGAGATGTAAATATTTTTGGATATACGACAGGAACAGTTTATTATGCACCAGGTGGTATTGTAGGTCATGCTTATGAAAAAGATAATTTTGATTTTGCTTATATCAACAAAAGGCATGTAGGACACTCAAAATTAACAGATGAAGAGTTGGATCTTTTCTATGAAGTAAGAAGTGCCATAGACAATCCAGAGATATCAAAAAATTTTGAAGGAAGTGGAGATTTTCTATATGAAGCGTGCAGATATGTAGGAAGAAAACATAGGATGGATGCCAATACTTGTTATGACATCTACAAGAAAGTTAAAGCAACAAAAGAGTATTAAAAAAAGGAGAAAAAAAATGAACAAAAAAATTATATTTTATAACAAAGAAAATGATGGAAGATACGAATACGAACCTGCAAATGAGAAAGAATATAAACAAATAAAGATAGAAATTGAAAGAAAAATAGCAACTGTTTATATGGGTGATGGTTCTATCAAACAAGAAATACACCTATGTAAGTTTGGTGACGAAGAACCAGTAAATGCAACCTATAGACTAATTAGGCTAAATGAATACTTAAAATCTAGATACCCAAACTTTTCTTTAGATGAATATATAGAAAAATATTCTGACAGTTGTACGGAACTAGCCATTATTGATACCGATAAATATTTAAGAAAACTCGGCATAAAAACAGAAATTAAAAAATTTATAATATATTTCTTTTTAGGATTTTCACTAGCGTTATTTTGTAGTCGTTATTGTTTCTAAAAAAATATTAGGAGATTTGGCTTTGAACAAAAAAATTATTTTTTTCAATACAGAAAATGATGGAAAATACGAGTACGAGCCTAAGACAAAAAAAGAATACGAGAAAATAAAAAAAGAAATAGAAGAAGATCTTAACACCTTTTATTTAGGCGATGGTTCTTTAGATGAAGAGATACATTTTTGCAAATTCGGAAACGAGAAAATTGTAAACGCAACACACAGATTAATAAGGTTAAATGAAAGTTTAAAATTTAGTTACCCAGACTTTTCTTTAGACAAATATATAGAAGAATATTCTGACAATTCTGTAGAAAATTCTCTTATTGACCTTAACAACACCCTAAAAACGAGAAATGACAAGGGCGAAAAACTTTTAATAATGGGGATTAATCTAATAATGTTAGGTTTTTTATTTAGTAAAATAGTTGCTTTGTTGAAATAAAGAAAGGAGGTTTAAATTGAGTAAAAAAGAAATAAAATTAAAAATATTTTTAACAGTAGCTTCCTTAGTAGGGGCAATGCTTTTGGCTAGGTATATTTATATTAATAATCAAGTTGAATACAGAGATTTAAGTGAAAAGCCAAAACAAGAAGAGTTAGAAAACCCTCAAAAAGGAAGTTCTGTATTTTCAAAGGCAGTTCCTAAAAGCGAAGAAGAAACTAAAGAAGATAATAGGACTTCAAAGAAAGAAGAAGGTGCAGAAAAACCAAAAGAAGTAACCGACACAAGCCAAACAGACAATATTAGTTTTGGAAATAGCAATCAAAGTGAAAACACTAGCGAAATAAACCAACAAAAGCCAAAAGATAATTTAATTATAGTTCCTGTAAGATCAGTATCATCCGATGGAAGAATATATATTGAATATAATAACAATATTTATGAAGTTTCAGGAATTAGTGAGAAATATCTTCCTATAAGAAAAATAGCAAAGGAAAACATCAATTCCTATCCAGTTGTATATTATGACGAAGCTAAAGATATATATTTTATTTATACAAATATTTCTGAAATAAAATTTTTAAAAATTAATGAAAGGTATTTAAATCAAGAAACTAAAACATACACAGGAAAAGTTGAAGAGTTTATTTTATAGCATCATAGGAGGAAAAAATATTGAAAAGAAAAATACTAACAATCACAACTTTATTTTTAGCATGTATGACACTTTGTTCCTGCTCTATTGGCAAGAAAAAGCCTGAAGGCATTGAGAAGCCAGAAACAAACGTTAAAGCTGAAAATCAAATAGATAAGGAGGATAATAAAGAAAAAAACAATGATAATATTCTTGAAGAAGACTCTAAAAAAATAGAAAAATCTAAAGAAAACAGATTAGTTTTGCCTGAAGTAGAAGTAGAAGGCTACGAAGATACAAAGAGTGGTGATTAAGTGGCTGACAAGTGGAACAATGAAGAAGTTTTTAAAAAACTTCAAGAAACTGAAGACCCAGACCTTATAAAGGATATAAAAGAAGAAATCTTTTTTAAAAACAAAGGATTAGCCGTTCACTTTGCCACGCAGTATTATAGACAGGGTGAGTTATATGATATGGATGATTTAACACAAGTTGCCTTTATGGCTTTGTGGGAGAGTATTGACAGATATCAACTTGATCACAAAACCAAATTTGTAACCTATGCCTCTTATTTTATTAAAGGCCGAATCAAAAACTTTTTTAGAGACGATAACTGGAATATTTATGTTCCTAAAAAAGAAAAAGAAATTTTGCAAAAATATAACAAAGCTTGTGGCATACTAACAGGCAAAGGTCTAGACGTTACAAGAGAAAATTTAATAGAGCTTATGCATTTAACAGAAAAAGAGTGCGAAATTGGAGAGAGTTTAAGCAAAACTAAATATTCTTTAGCTTTTGGAAACGAAGATGACGATATAAATGAAGAAAGATACATTAAGAATACTGAATTAACACCAACCACGGATGTTACAATGGAAGAAGGTACTCTTACAAAACTTTTATTAAGTAATTTTTTAAAAACCTTAAATGAAGAAGAAGAACTTATTTTTGTAGAAAAGTATATTAGAGGCTTAAACAACAACAACATTTCTATGAAAACTAAGATGTCTTATTCAAAAATAAAAAGAATAGATAGAGACCTTTTGCGAAAATATAAAAGAGAAATTGAATCAGAATAAGCAATTTTCCAAAAGAGGTACCTGAAATCAAATTTTAAGGTATATATTATATAGAAAACAAAAAAGGGTTTTAAAATTAAACTCTTGTTATAATAAATATTAAGTGAAACTAAGGAGGATAATTATGATAGGTTTTAATAAGGAAATGAGAAAACTAGATAAACAAATGGAAGAAATGAAAAAAAACTATGCTAAATATAACCAAATTTCTAAACAAAATCTCTTAAATATTTCCTATGAAGATATGTTGTTTATGATAAAGATGGAATCAATGGCAAAGCCAGTAGCAGAATTTCAAAAATATATTCCAAGTGAATTAGAAGCAAAGATTATAGATGATGACCTTTTAGCAATTAAAAATAAATATCCCAAAGATGAGAGTGTTAATGACATGTTAAAAGTTCTTCAAATGATTAGAATAACCGATTTTAGAGTTAAACAATTTTTAGAAGTAGGTCAAAGACTAGATGCATCAAAAGATGACCCAACTTATGAGTCTTATGGAGCAGTGAAACTTTTAATATACTGGTCTGCTTTTGCACCTATAAGGAAAATTATAAATAAGTATGATAGGCTAGATGATTTGTTTACTACAGATTTTCACATGGATATTTTTGATAAATTTGTTGATGAGACAGTGACAGCTAGAGAAAACTTTAATGAAGTATCAATCAGGCTAACAAAAATTGAATATGAAAAATCAAATCAAAGACTTGAAAGAATGAGAGAACAAAAAAGACAACTTCAAGAACAAATGAGGGGTTTTGGAGGAAGATTTTAACAAAAAAATTATGCAAAACTCTCAAATTTAGATAAAAGTTAGGTATATTCTTTTAAGAAAGGAGAATGTAGTGAAGAAAAACATACTTATACCATTAAGTATTGCACTTGTAATTTTAACAGGAATAAGCTCCGTCTTCGCAAAAAGTGGGAATAATGGTCTGTTGAAATTTAACATAAAAGAAACCAGTGCAGAAGAAGAAAAGAAAATTAAAGAATCCTTGCAAGAGGTTCTGACTAAATATGAAAACAACCCATTGGTAGAAGATGTATTAGAAGCAAACATGGCAGGTATTAAAGAAAAAAATCCAACTTTCTACACTCAATTGTTAGAAAAAATAATGGACCAAACCATAACAGTAACCAATGTTCAACCTGTAATGGGAAAAACACTTTATATGGCAAATGTTCATTTTGAAGGATATGATTTATCAAACCTATTTGCTCTTGCCAATTCGTATATAAACACCGATGGAGAAGACTACGAAAGATACAGTCCTACAGTATCTCAAAAACTTAAAGAAGAAATAATTAACCACAACCAAAAAGTGGCAGAACTATTTAATGAAAAGCTAAATGAACTAGAAAAAGTTGATTATGACTATTCAGTTTATGCAACAAAGAATAATTTAGGATATAGAATCAACAAGAAAATATCAGGGGAATTATTTACTTTTCTAGGGCAAGATTACAGATTAAGATAATTTTAGGAGGATAAGATGGAGTATATTATTAACATACCAGAAAACCAATTTAGAGAAATGGAAAAAATTCGTTATGTAAATTATGTAAACAACTATTTTGAATTTATTTCCGATGATGAAGCCTATGCGGCCATGAGTTTTGAAGATTATTACGAAGCTAAAACAGGCAAGCAAGTATTTGCTAGAGAACTTGTTACTGTTGGCTATATTGTAGATGAAATACTTGACTTTCTAGATGAAGGTGGAGACGAAATTAATTATGAAGATTTTGAAGAAGAATCTGAAAGAATTATTAATAAGTATGTAATCACCAACTACGAACCAGAAGAAATAGACGAAGAATTTGAAGACGAAGTAAATGCAATAAGTGAAAATGTTGAAGAAGATGCTATTGAAAAAAGTGTAAATGACGAACACTTAAAAGAAGAATCAACTGAAGAAACAGAAGTTGAAGAAGACGATGATGACTATATTAGAGACGAAGATGAAGGTAAAGGTGGCCTTACAATAGAACTATAATAGGGGAGATTGTCTTTGAAAATTAGAGAAATAATTGAACTTTGGAAAGACACTTGGGATGATTTTGAAATTCACCATAAAGCCCTTTTTGTTTTGGCAATTCTATTTGGTTTTTTCATGTTTCACCTTCTAACAAGAAGTGTAGATCCTAAACCAGAAGTAGAAGAAACTAAGCCTAACATTATAGTTGAAGATAATTTTGCAAGAAAAGAAATTACAAGCAACTATGACCCTAATGCCTCAGCCAGTATAAACGCAGAATATGAAAAATTATATAAAGAATTATTGAGTACAATAGATTCATCGTATAGGGTTTTGTCGGATTTAGAAGATTTAATAAGAAAAAACAACACTGTTCCTTTCGATGATATTGACAACAACCTTATAGCACCACTAAATAAACAGATGATGTCTTTCTATGATATGTATAAAAAAAGAGGTCTAGGACCTTTGTGGAAGGTTTGGTTTGAAAATGTAATGCCAACCTACTCTCAATTTTCTACAGATTATTTATATACCATAAACGATGCAAAGAATACTGATGAGCAGTTAAAACTAATAAATAAGGCAAGAGATGGGCTAAACGTCTTCGAAGAGTATGTAAAAACACAATATGACAATATGTATCAAGAACAAGCAGGCTGAAATGCCTGCTATTTTTAAGGAGAAATATGACTAGTGCAGTATTAAAATACATAGCAGTAATAGCAATGCTTATAGACCATGTAGGGGCTTTCATTTTAGAAGATATGTATGGGATAAATTCTACAATATATATATTATCGAGATCAATTGGAAGAATCGCTTTTCCCATATTTGCCTTTTTACTTGTAGAAAGCTTCAAGAAAACAAAGAATAGAAAAAAGTATTTTATTAATCTATTGATTTTTGCCCTTTTATCAGAAATTCCCTTTGACTTGGCAAATAAAGGGAGTTTAATGGATTTTAACCAACAAAACATATTCTTCACTTTATTAACTAACCTAACAATGCTATGTTTTATAGAAGGAATAAAAATAGATAAAACAGACTTAAAAGCAATATCAGAAATATTAATAGTCTTATTGTTTTCATTAGTATCAATGCTATTTAAGTTTGACTATTCTTTCTTTGCCCCTTTAGTAGTGTATTCATACTACAAATTTTATGGCAATAAAAAAATGAGATTTTTAGCGTCTGAATTCTCCTTGTATTTTGAAGCATTTTCTTTGGTCCACGTTAGTAATATTTTAATCTATTTTTATAATGGCAAGAGAGGGAGACAAAACAAGTATTTTTTCTACTTTTTTTATCCCTTACACCTATTAATTATTTATTTTTTTACAAAAATTTAAAATAATTTCAAAAAACTCTCAAAAAAAATCAAAATATAGGTATGTTCTTAATGCAAGTCTTTATTCTATTTTTTGTTAGAAAAAAATAGAAAGCAAAATAATTATTTTGAAAACAGGGGGTAACAATGGGAGAATTAATTCTTTCTAAAAAAGACTATGTAATGAAAAACAAAGAATACTATCTAAGAATTCTACTTTACTCAGTAATTATTCTAGGAATCTTTGTTATTATGCAAACATGTTTTGCAAAAGGTGGTACGTTAGACACATCTGAAGCAATGGAAAAAGGTAAGGGCTTGTTCAACTCAGTTGCAGAAGTTCTTGGAACATTCTTCGTTATTATTGGTGGTATCATGGCTATCTGGGGTCTATACACAGTAGGTATGGCTATCAAAGATGGTGTTTCAGGACAAACAGGACAATCACTTACAGCAATCTTAGGTGGAATCCTCATGGCAGTTGCTGGATATGTAATGAGAACTAACGGAGATAAACTTTTCGACTCAAAATAAAAAAGGAACGATAGGATGATTAACAAAAAAACATTTAGAAAAAAGTTAATAATTAGTTTATTTTTAATATTAATATTTTTTCCAAGCATAGCAATGGCTAAAGTATCTGCCGACTCTACAGCCATGTCTTATGCAGAAAAGATGTTTTTAGACGGCAGTAAACTTTTAAGACAGTTTATACAATTTCTTGGAACTACACTAATGCTCTTTGGACTTGCAACAATTGGTATATCTTATAGAAACTCGCAAGGCGAGGACTCTATGGCTACCCAAGGTGTTTTAATGATAGCAATTGGTGCAGTAATATTCTCAGCAAGTTTTGTAAAAACTGGCGATGCAAACTTCCTCAACTCAATGTTAACTTTAACAAAAGTAGCATTTTTTGCAGGTGGGGGATTGTTAACAATTATGGGTTTAGGCAACATAGGCATAAACCTACAATCATCACAACCAACAGGAGTATCGAAAGGTATAATGCAAATGGTGGGTGGAATAATAATAGCTGTATCAGGGGTCCTTTTTACAGGAATAAACTCTGGTTCAAGTGGATCCACACCATTGGGAACATAAAAAAATATTTTTTCGACCAAAAGAAATTTCTTTTGGTCTTTTTTTAATTTATCTAAAAAAAAGCGAAAAATTAGGTATATTCAAGATAGTTAGAATAACTAAAAATTGAAAGGAGTGAGTTTGGTCTATGTTACCAGCAAAAGCAAGAGTAATGAAAAGTGCTTTCGAACTGATTTCTCAAAGAGAAATAGATACGCTTGCAGGGAACTTTTTTAGTAATCAAAGTATAGACACTATTTTTTCAAATACAGCAGTAGCTCAAATTGTGAATTACACAATGGGTATAGCCTACGCAGTATTTGCAATATGTTTCCTTGTGGGATTATTTAACATTTCAGTAAAGAACGACAACTTTTCTACACAGGGAGTATTTTCACCTTTGCAGTTCTTTATAAAGGCCGCTCTTGTAAAAATACTTATGGATGCATCACCTAACCTTTTTAAATCAATGATGAGTGGTGCTATGGATCTATTGAATTATATTTTAAATGCATCAACAGGATTTGGAACAGAAGGGAAAATTACAGATGAAGTTTTTACCCAACTAGCAAGGAGACTTAGCTTAATGGAGGCATGGGCCTCGTGGCTATTGACGGGTATTTTATCCTTGGTTCTTCTTCTTATGACCCTGTTTATAGCATTAACTTTTGCATCTCTAATAATAAAGATAGTTATTTATTATTTAATAACACCTATTGGAGTTGCAACACTTGTAAATGAAGAAACATCACTAGCTGGCAAGAACTTTTTAAGAACCCTATTTGCCTTTGCAGGTGAGCTTGTAGTTATAGGTATAGTAATTGCTCTTTATTCAGCAATAGCAAATAATGTGGATGCTTTCTTTGGAGTGGCCGCCAATGGTGCAGGCAATAAGATAATAAACATACTGTTTAATGGAAGTCATTATTTACAGGAAGCAGTAGATAGTAAAAAGGTAAATGCATTTACATTACCACTATCAATGTTTTCTAGAGTATTCTTGACAGTAATGTTTATGCAACTATTAAAGAAGGCAGAACCAATATCAAGAAGACTTACAGGAGCAAATTAAGGAGGAATTTATGTTAATAGTACCAGTACCGAATGACATGAAATCATATAAACCTAGAGTTTTAGGGAGATACACAGTAAGACAAGTAGGATGTATATCAGGGGCAATCGCTCTTTCTGTTTTAGAAGTTTTTATACTTAAATCTTTTATGTCAATAACAGATATGTCTTATGTAATTATATTTTCATGCATACCTTTTGCTCTTTTTGGATTTTTTAGTAAAAATGGCAAAAACTTTGAGCAATGGTTAAAAGTAATGTTTCAATTTAAATTTGGTGTTCAAAAACTTCCCTATAGGATTACTTTAAAACACTTAGAAAATCCTATGATAGAAGAGAATACATTTATACCAGTTGATTTTAACAAGTCATCGAGATTTGACAGAGTAACAGGGGAAAGAATACCAGAATTTGTAGAAAATAGTTCTAATGAAAACAGATTAAAACTTTGGCTTAACCCTATTGGAAGTTTTTCTAATTTAACAAAAGAAGAGAAACCATGGGGAGGACCAATTAATGGATCAATGTTAACCAAAGAATATAAAATAAAAAGAAATAAAGATAAAGAAGCTGGGTTTAAAAAAGAATGGAACGTAGGAACGATCTAAGTAGGAGGACTAAATGGCAATATTTAAAAAGAAAGAAAAAGAGAATATTGAAAATAAACCAGAAGAAGTAAAGACACCAAGTGACTTGGTAGAAAAAACTAAAGAAGAAGTAAACAAAGAGTCTCAAAAAGCTGAAAAAAAGAAGAAAAAGAAAAACAAACGAGTAATATCTAAGCAAGAAAAGTATATTGAATATCAAAAAGAATCAGAAAAGAAACTTAAAGGTAAAAAGAATGACTTTAATAGGGCTAGATATGCTGATGAAATTCTAAACTATGACAGGATTTTTCCAGATGGAGTTTGTGAAGTTAGGGAAGGTCTCCTTTATTCAAAAACAATTGAATTTAAAGACATGAACTATCAATTGATTTCTGAAGAGGATCAAAAGCAAATATTCTTAAAATATTGCGAGCTTATTAATTTATTTGATTCTAATGTTGCTTTTTCAATTACAATTAAAAATAAATTAACAGACTTTAAAGAACTTGAATCTCAAACAAAAATACCAATGAAACAAGATAAGTTAGACCTTTTCAGAGAAGAATATAATGATATCATTAACGCAAAAATTAAAGAAGGTCATAATGTTATTTCTAAAAGACTTTATTTAACTTTTTCTGTAAAGGCCGCAGATTACAACGAAGCAAAGATGCACCTAAACAGAATTCAAGATGAAATTATGAAAGCTTTTGATGGCGTTTATAATAAGAGAAATAAATCGGTTAACACAGTTAAAGTTTTAAATGGATCAGAAAGAATTGAGCTATTAGATTCTATTGTCAATCCAGAATACCATGGAAGAGACTATTCCTATGAAAACCTAATGAAGCAAAATATGAATTCCAAGGAACTTATAGCAACATCCTTTACTTTTGATGATAAGTCAACATATAAGGCAGGTAATAGATATGGAAGAGTTCTTTATGCAAAGAATTATCCAAAGTCTATAAAAGACTCTATTATATCTGAAATAACAGAATTACCAATACCACTGACAATAACATTCCACCTTCAAGGTATTCCACAAGAAGAAGCCATGAAAAACTTGGATATGAATATAACTCTTATGAATACTCAAAAGTTAAATGAGTTACAAAAACTTCTCCCTATGGGTGGTGGGGAAGAAATGGTATCTATGAAGCTACAATATAACCTTCAAGATGCACAAGACCTTAGAGAAGAATTAAATGCTAGAAACCAAAGAATGTTCTTAGCGACACTATTAATAGAAACATCTGGTAGAACAGAAGAAGAATTAGCCGACAATGTATTCCAAATATCTTCAATAGGCAGAAGAAACTCCTTTGAATTTACAGCACTAGATTATGAACAAAAAGCAGGTTTCGGTTCAGTTCTACCTTTAGGATTTAACCTTTTAAACAACTCTAGAACATTAACAACAACAGCAACAGGTATATTTATTCCATTTAAAGCTGAAGAGCTTTTTGAAAATACAGGCTTTTATTATGGTCTAAATGCAATCACTAAAAACCTAATATATTTAGATAGAAGAAAAAGAGTTAATGGTAACGGATTTATACTAGGAACACCTGGTTCTGGTAAATCCTTTGGTGCAAAGAGAGAAATAGTTAACGTAATTCTTAACACAGATGATGACGTTATAGTAATTGACCCAGAAGCAGAATATGGTGCATTAACATCGGCTCTTGGTGGGGAAGTTGTAAAGCTATCTCTTGGTTCTACAACACACATTAATCCTTTGGATATTAACTTTAACCAAGACTCAGAAGACGGAGACCCAATATCGAATAAATCTGACTACATGCTATCCTTTATGGAGCTTATTGCTGGTGAAGGTTATGCACTAGATGGATCTAGTAAGTCAATCCTAGATAGGTCTATAAAGAAGGTATATGAGCCAATTATAGCAGGCAAAACTGAAGTTATGCCAACTCTTAAAGACTTATATAATGTTTTAAGAAGTCAAGGAGATTATGCTTATGAATTAGCTACAATCCTTGAAATGTACGCAATTGGATCACTTGATATTTTCTCCCATAGGTCAAATATCAATATTAACAATAGATTTACAATCTTTGATATTAGAGACCTTGGTGAATCTTTAAAACCATTAGGACTGCTAGTAACACTTAACCACGTTTGGAATAAAGTAGTTGAAAACAGGAAGAGAAATAAGAGAACTTGGATATATATAGATGAAATTTACCTATTATTTGCATCAAGATATTCTTCAAACTTCCTTTATACATTGTATAAACGTGCTAGAAAATATTATGGTATTATCACAGGTATTACTCAAAACGTAGAAGATATGCTTAGAGATGAAAACGTAAGGTCAATGCTTAACAACGCTGAATCTTATGTACTTCTATTCAACCAAGCATCTACAGATAGACAGATTGTAGCCGAAGCCCTTAATATTTCAGAAAATGAGTTAACTTATATTAAGAACTCTGGTAAGGGTCGAGGACTTCTTATTACAGAAGGGGAAGTAATTCCATTTGTAGATCAGTTCCCAAAAAACACTAAACTATATGAAATGATGACTACAGACCCTAACGAAATTAAGAAGATTAAAGAAGGAAAGAAAATAGTTTAAAACCAAAAGCTCTTTAGTAAGTATTTCTACAACTAAAGAGCTTTTTACATATTAAGCATAGAGGGAAGAGGTAAAAAATATTAAAAAACAACTACAAAAATTTAGTCACAAAATAAAGGTTTTGTGACTATTTTTAAATGGGTAATCTAAAATTTATAATTTAGCTAATTGTTTATAAATTTTTCCTTTTTTAATTAGTTCTTCATGATTTCCACTTTCAACTATTTCTCCATTTTGTAATACTACAATTTTATCTACAGTATTTACAATATTTAAAAATCTATGAGCTATGATTATACCAATTTTATCTTCTAAAATATTTTCGTATAGATTAGAAATTTCTTTTTCTGTAATAGCATCCATTGAAGCGTTTGGCTCATCTAATATATATAAACTACTTTCTTTTGCAAATGCCCTTGCAAGAGCCACTTTTTGCCACTGACCCATAGATAAATTAATTCCATCGTCAAACCACATTCCTAATTGAGTATCTAGTTTCTTATCATAGGAATTGATCAAATCTAAAAAATTAAATTTATTTGCTATGTTTTTTATTTTCTCATCTTCATTCATAATATCTAAATTACTATAAGATATATTTTCTCTAAAGCTAGCCTCATATTTAACAAAATCTTGAAATAGAGTTGAAATTTCTTTTAGCAAAGATTCTTTATCAATATCCCTAACTTCAATGCCGTTAATTAATATATTTCCCTCATAATTTCTATAAAATCCCATAATTAATTTTATTAAAGTTGTCTTTCCACTTCCATTCATTCCTAAAATCGCAATTTTTTCATTCTTATTTATATGTAGATTAATATTTTTAAGAACATATTCCTTTGAAGAGTTATATTTATAATATAAATTCTTTACTTCTATTTCTCTTATTTCGTTTATTTTTATTTTATTAGAAATGTCCTCTTCTTCCAAATCAAAAAACTCAAATAATTGTCCGATAAATAAACTTTGATTAACCATATTTGATAATTTTAAAAGGATTGAAGTTATATTAGACTTAGAATTGGAAATTGCTCTAATATAAGTTATAACATCTCCAATTAAAATGTTACCAAGAAATCCCAATGAAATTGTGTAATAGAAAATAAATCCATCTACTAATGTTTCTACTACACTAATTAAGATTGACCATTTTATTTGAGATTTATTTATCTCTAAATCTTCCTTATTAAATCTTTTAATAAGGTTTTTATATTTATTTATAAAATAAGAAAAAAGATTATAAGTTTTAAGTTCTTTATAAAAATTCCCATAAGACAACAAGTATGTTAAATACCAGCTTTTTCTACTATCGTTCGTTCTCTGTTTTATTATCTCAAATCTTTTTAAGTTAAACTTATTATTTATAATGTATTTAAATATAGGAATAACCATAATAACAGCAACAAGCCAAACTCTAAAATTTATTAAAATGAAAATATAGGAAGAAAGAGTAATCAACTGAGTTATTATGGACATAAAGTTTTCATAATAAGATAAAAGATTATCTCCTCCTTGATTCTGTGCCCTATTCATTATGTCATAAGTTTTTGAATTCTCATAATCAGACAAAGATAGTCTAGATGCCTTTAAATATATTTTCTCTGAAAAATATAAATTAAATTTCATACTATATTTAGTATTATAATATCCTAGAAAATTTGAATAAACCGAATTAAATAAATCTATAGAAATATAAAGTATAATATAAAAAATTATATTATTTAAATTTCTTTCTACTTGAATTCCATTTATAATCTTCTGCATAATAATAAGAGAAACAGGAGAAATAATACCATTGATTATAGTAGATAATATCGATATAAAAATATATTTATTATCTATGATCATCATATTATGAATAATCCAAATTAAATTTTTAAATATATTTTTATCGTACTTTTTTTTCTTCATTTTTAATCCCTAACATTTGTTTGAATTTATAAATAGCAATCTTTTGTTATCCCACATTTTACCTAATATTTTTGTCAATATGTATATTATAAAAAAAATTGTAAACATAATTAAAAAAGATAAAAAAATCCAATTTTCGCCCAATTTTTCTTGTGGATCAAATAATTTTATTATTGGCAAAACTATAATTGAGTCCACATTAATTATATAGTGAAGAAAAATTGAATAGACTAATCTTTTTGTTTTTAAAAAGGTTACAGCTAAAAAATATCCAATTATTGTAGCACTTATTATTGAAAGAATATCTACAGAATGAATAAATCCAAAAGAAAATGCACTAATTAATGCGATAACTTTCTCACTGTATTTTTCTTCTAATACTTTCACTAAAGTAAATCTAAAATAAAATTCTTCAAGAATAACATTTAAAAGAACAATGATTAAAATTTTCATGGTATATTTGTCAAAATTATTAATATTTATACCGTCATTCGAGTAAATCATACTATCAAAAAAATCCATATTGCATTTTATAATTACAAGGAAAATTATAAAAAAAATAAAAAAGATTATGCTTCCGTATTTACACATATTATTAATATTGCTAAGTAAGTGGTCATTGTTTTTATTCTTTAAAAAACTAATATTTTTGATTTTAAAAAGTAATAAAAGCAACAATATAGAAGATAAAGCTTTTATAAAACTAAAAAACAGTAAATAATTAGTATCTTTAATAGTAAAATTTGAAAATATTTTTGAAAATATTAATTGATATATTAAATTAAAAAAATAAAAAATAGCACTGGAAATTCCACTCACAAAAATTGTTTTAATTATCATAATAAATACCTACTTATTTATAATAAATGCTAACATCAAAAAATTAAGAATTCACTTATTTATAATTTATTTCACACACTTTTCATTATATTCTTTAACATCTTAATGGTTCTATGTCTCCGTTTCCATTGTTTTTTGCTTTTAAATTATCACACATACCCATATCAGTTGGAGATATAGTTGGACATAATGTTGATTTTGGAGGATGAGGACATCCTTCTGAACAATTTGGGTTTTTTAAAGAAGGACATTTCCACTCACTTAATACACAAATTATACATGTAACTTCTGCACTAGGAAGAGCTGAATTATTTGTTTCAGTTTTTACTATATTTAAATCTAGATCAAAGTCTTTAAATTTTGACATTTTATTCTCCTTTCGAAAAATGATGTTAGCATTTATAATCAAAAAAACTCATGTTATTTTTTAACTGTTTAAAACCATCAATTAAGCTACTTTAATGTAGTAACAAACAACTATAATCTCTTCAAGTTAAACATATCATCAATTTTATAAATCTCATATAATTATTTTATATTTAGTATCTTTTCAAGTGAACTATTATTACTTTTATCTAAAGCTAATATCATTCCAGTTATTCCATATAATATAGAATAATTATTTTTGAATTTATTTTTGATTACATAAATTATATTATTACTACTTAAAGTCTCAAATAGCATATCATTTAACTCCTTCTCTCTACATTTCAAAATTTCATATTTATAACCATCATAATTATTTAAATCTTTTTCTCTTAAAATAATATTTATAATCATTAGGGGAAAAGAATATCCATGACATATTATTGGAATTTCTAAATTGTAAGCTTTAATATCTTGACACAATATTTCAATAACATATCTATAATAAACCTCTGCTTTTTTATTCCAGTTCATATTTTGACAAACCTTAAATAAAATAAACGATGTTATTAAATTTCCAGAACACCATGCAGCCCTATACTGCTTGATATTTGTTTTAAAATCTTTATTTTTATATTCTTCATAAGTAACAAAATTTGGAAAAATCGAGAAATTATCTTTTTTTTTGGAAAAAATTTCATATAGATTATATAAATAATTAACATATATATCTGAATTTAATTTATTATTTTTATACAATTTAGATAAAGCAAAAAGAACACCAAGTGATCCATGTGCCATTCCCAGTGGAAATATTCCATTAGGGAATTGTTTGTTAAAATCTTCGTTAGTATTTCTTATATAAAACCCTATTATATCTTTCCCATTTATACTCCTAGGCTCTATATTTTCAATAACAAAATTTATTAATACATCTAAATTTAAATCAAACTCTGACAAATAACTGATTACTTTCCCTATAATAGGAAATAAAAAAAATAAAAACTCTTCATTTTTCACATTATAAGATAGTACAAATTTCTCTGACAACTTAAGTAAATATAAATTCATGCTATTTGAAAACTTCTCAAATATTCCTATTCTAGTTAATTCATTTACATATATTGTAATATATAATAAGTATTCTAAATTAGATGTGCTAGTAATATCTTCAAAATAACCAGATTCCACTAGATTTTTAAATAATCTCATGCTGTTAAATAGCTCGGAATTATCAATGTACTTTGAACTTAACAAAAAATACTCTATTAAATTTAATTTATTAGAATTAACTAAATATTTTTTTGTATTCACTAATTGTTTGTCATAGTTTTTCATTTTCACCCATAAATTCCCTTTCAAAAATACTAATAACAACTAAATCAATATACACCGATTTTTTATTGAGTAGATTCACGTGTGGTTATATTCAGCAGTGAATCACTCAATTTATTTATCAAAATAAAAACAAAATATTATTTTTATTTTTTTATATTCATCCATATTACAACCAAAAATTTATGTATAAATAAAACAATAATAAATTATTTAATTACTTTCTTATCAGCTACCTTAACTAATAAAAATAAGCAAGGAATTATATGAGGTTTTATAAAAAAATATAAATAAATTTTTTATGTAATCTTCAACTTATCATTAAAATTTCTTTATATTTCATATCACCTATCAGTACATCTAGCAATACTAAAAAGATTCCTCCAATTCCATATAAAAAACTCAAATCATCTTTATAACCTTGTATTTCAGCTATTCCCTTTTTTGAATTTAAATCTATTTCATCTAAATCTAAAAAATAATTATTCTTAATTAAATATATTTCTTTCATTTTTTCAATATTTCTATTTAAATTATCTAAAAATGATTTATTATATGTAGTCTCATACAAACTAATTTGCTCAGCTATTATACTTGCAGATCCATGACATAAAACTGAAAATTCAAAAAAATAATCTCTATAATTTTGATTTATTATATTTAACAAATAATTTTCATATCTAAAACTTTCATCTTTTTCATGTAATAACTTACTAGTTTTTAGTAAAACTAAGGCATTGCTTACGTTTCCATAACACCAACTTGCATTATTGAAATTTTTAGCTTTGTTATCAGAAATATAATCATTAAAATCTAATTGTCTTGGGTAGTAAGGAATACCATTTTCTATATATTCAAATTTTTTGTACACACTCACTATTTTATTAATTGCTGCTTTTAAAATATCTAAGTTATATAAACCTAATTTATACGATTCTACTAACGCTATTAATGGACCACTCATTCCATGAGCTAACCCAAAGTTTATATTACCAAGAGGATATCTTTCTCTATCTTCTTCTAAGAATAAGGCGTTTTTTTCTAAATGAAAATTAATAACTTCGCATTTTTTATATTCATGAACTTTAGTACAGTTAATTAAAAATTCAATAAGCTTTTGTAATTTAATCTTATCCAATTTATTAAAGTCTGTATGTAATAAGTAATATAAAATTCCCGAAATTCCATTGATACAATCATAATCACTAGCTAACAAAATTCTTTGTTTCTGACTTTCTATTATTAACATTGCATAATCTAGTAATATTGTATTTAGTTTGAAACTTAAATTGTATAAACTTCCTGTCTTTTTTAAAATATTATTAACTGCGAAAGTAAAAATTCCAAAGTCAGAATACATTCCTCCTAGCTCTAGCTTACTATTCTCAATTTCTTCAATTACGTTTTCTATTAAGTTATTACAATAAACAATAATGCTTTCACTTTCATACCTTGTACCGATAACTTCAGAAATGTAAAGTATAAGCTCGGGTTTAGTGTACTTTTTAACATCTCTTAATGTTTGTATTCTTTCAATAAAATCCTCTACAAAGTTTTCTGCAAACTCTCTAGTATCTCCACTTATATTTAACATAGCTACCCCTTTAAGTGCTCATATTTATTCATTAAATCATAGACTGTATGTCTTATCATTACAAAAGTTTTATATTCAAGATCTCTGTTACCTGTTAACCTATTACAGTGCATATGTAAAAGTGATCCTATTATCATTTTTTTAGTATTTGTCAAATTATTTTCATTATATAAATAATCAATATTTTCTCTATACTGTTTTAAAATAATATTTAACTTTTGAATATATGGTTTTAATGATTCAAACTCTTCATATTTTAAATTTAATATGCCATCTCCTATTCTCATTAGTTCTTTTCTTTTTTCTTTATATTCTTTTCTAAATTCCTTTTCTATATTTTCTTTATCAAGAAGTTCAAATAAGTCCTCTAAATTATGTGAAGCTGCCATATATAAGTTAAATGTTTCAAAGAAATAAATTTTTTCCATGTCTTTATCTTCATAATCTCTAAGCGTTTCTATTACTAACTCAGAGCTTATCTGCGAATATTCTTCGAATAAATATATAAGTTTTTCTCCACCATATCTATTTAATTCTCTCTCATAGCTATCTAATTCAACTTTATTTATAATATTTATTGTATATAGACTCTCTAACCAATTATTTATTATGTTAAATTTTTCTAATGCTTCATATTGGTTTTTAAGCTTAAATCTTAGCCTTATATGGGGTCCATAAGTATCTTCATATCTTATAAAAAACCAAAGAGGATTTTTCATCTCTTCAATTATATCTAAATGTCTAGTCAAAAACTCATTGGTTCTATTGCCTAAACCATATAATTTAAGATAGATCCAGCCATCTTGAAAAGGCATAAATATTTTATTTTTAGCCCTTATATTTAAACTTGAATCCACACTAATATTTTCAATCTTATATTCATTTTGAATAAAGGAAAACACAAATTCATTTACATAAGTTCTACCTTCTTTATCCTTTACAAGACTACTTTTTAACCCAGGCTCAACTTCTGTCAATTTAATTTCACCTGTTTTCTTATAAGTAGAATATAGCAACTCTAGATCTTCTTCCATATTCAAGTCCAACATTAATCTATTGTCATTTTCAGTTAGGTAAATTAAGTCACATATCTTATAGATTTTTCTTAAATTTATTAAATCATTTTTAAAGCTTTTATAATCTTCTTGGTTTAAATTCAGATAATCAAATCTCCATTTTTTTAAAGATATAATAACATCCTCGAAATATATTCTAGGGCTGTATATATAATTTTCTGTTCCAAGTGCAAATATTCTATTTACTGGTACGTCTTCATTTAATGAGGATAGCTCATATAATAACTGATATAATTTACTATTTAATCTAGTGTTTAGCATATTGTCTTTTATGAATTTAAGCTTTTTATTTAATGTTTTTGATTTAATATAAAAGTTTTCTCTGCTATCAAGCCCAATGACTAAATCATCAATACTTAAAAATTTATTCTTATTACCTACTAACCCTATTGGAAGGTAATATTCATAATTTTTTGTATTGTTAACGACATTTGTTATTCTTCCAGATACGGTACATTCTCTTAGTTCTACCTCTATATATTTTTCTTGAATTTGTTCTTTTGATTTTTTATATATTCTATTATATATGTCAAAGTCTTCTTTTATGAAAGAATCTCCAAACCTTTGAAACATTGCACCTTCTTTTGGAGCCCCTCCGTTAGGTCCTACTATCAAATTATAATCTTCGTTTGATTTTGTTATGTATAAATTTAAGTCAAATCCCTTTGTAAGATTTAGCTTGCTATTATCGATATTTTTAAAATCACCTTTTACAAGATACACTTCTTTGTCATTAAATGTAGCTATTTCAATTTTATTTTTAATTATTTTTATAATTTCTTTTTCCCTATCATTTGCATTAAAAGAATCATTTAAATAGGCAAGTCCATTAAATTTATTTTCATCAATTATTTCAATTAAATCGACTTCTACATTATTTCCATACTTCTCCATAAACTTATTTTTAAAATTACTCAAAAATCCATAATTGTTAATCTCCGGACTAATTTTTGTAAACTCATTAACAAAATTTTCTATCTTATTTTTTAATTTACTATCTAGTATTTTACTTGAATATTTACATCCAGTATTAAGTTCTATATAATTACTAGATTCATTTAAAGATTTCATAATATTATAAATCTTTTCTAGGGTACTTACTTCTCTACTTTTCTTATACTCACTAAATAAAGAGTTCAACTTTTTTAAACTATCAGTAATATTTCTAGCCTCTATGATTTTTTCTAAGATCTCTATTAAATAAGCTAATATATCATTGCAATAAGCTGGAAGTCTTAAATTAGTAAATAAATATTCATTTTCCATTAAATTTTTAATTGTATTTTGAATAAGTAAATCATCTACATCTTCATATTCATTTTTTATAATATAAAATAAATCGCTATATTTAATAAATTTATTGGAGTTGTTTTTTACTAATTTTACAAGATTTGTAAATCTAATACTATTTTCTTTAATCTCCTCAGAACTATTTGTTAAATTTCCTCTATTTGCAAAATAAGGATTTTTCAACCTATCTCCACTAGCATAGCAAATATCATTAAATTTTAAAGATAATTTTTTAAATATCGTTGAGTCATCCTCTAATTTTTTTATTAAACCATTAGCCCAATCAGTATCTACTTTAATATCTATTATTTCATATTCTTTTTCAATTTTTGTATTTTGACCAAATTCTCCAATCGATACGTTTGCAAAACTTCCATAGGGGGTTGGTCTAGAACTTGCTCTTATAAAATATTTTAATAACCCTTGACATAGATTTCTATATTTTTTCCCTTTTTCAGGCTTATTTATATATGAATAATAAAGTGATTTAGAAGATATTAAAAGAGCATTTTTAAAAAAATTATCTAAAAATTCATTTTCTGAAATAAATTCATAAATATCTTTATTTGAATTTCTATATTCTTCTAAATAACAAAAAGGAATAGCTGGTGTTCTAATCATAAAAGAATCCCAAATATCATAATCCATAACAACATCCCCCTTCTAACGAAAACGATACCACTTTTTTTAATATTTGTCAAATTTGTATACTCTTTTTTAGCTTTTAAAATAATTAATTTTAAAAGTTTTTAATATATGTGTCCTTTCCCTTAAAAAAGTTGGTCATTTATAGAAGATATTTTTATTGATCATTAATACATAATAAATATATCTCCTGATAAATTTGAAAAAAATATATATTTTCTTTCTTTTCTTTATTTTTATTATTTTAAGTAATTATATATATATAACTAATAAATATATATAAAGGAGAATTTTTATTTATGGAATTATCATTACTAGACCTACCCAAAACTAAAGAAAATCAACTTATAAAAAAAGGCTTAGAATCTATTGAAGATATTTTAGAGTTCCTACCCAAAGAATATTATGATTTTACTGAACCATGCACCATAAAAACATCAGTTCCAAGGGGTCTTGATGAAAATGTTGCTATTTTAGGAAGACTTAAAACTGTTAAATTGACCCCAAAGACAGTAGTTGCAACGATTACAGACGGAAAATTACTTTTAAATATAGTTTTTATGAACCAATTTTATAAATATAATGAACTCCTCCCTCTCGTAGGAAATGATGTAATTGTTTGTGGCAAAATAAGCTTAAATCCATATAATAAAACATACCAAATGGCTAATCCTTTGTTTTTATCAACACAAATTGGAAAATATAAAAGACTCATTCCTAGATACGTTAAAATTAAAGGCATGAGTAAAGAGTATTTTCAGGACATTATGAATAATTGTCTCGAATTTGCAAAAGATTTGGACGATTTTGATGAATATGTTATTGAACACTTTGAAGTTATGACAAAAAAAGACTGTTTTCAGGAAATTCACAAACCAACATCTAAAGAGAAACTAAAAAAAGCTTACGATAGATTAATATTTGACAAATTGTTTAAATATTTGTGGCTAGTAAGCGAAAAAGAAGACGATTCAATAATAGAGACAAATGTAAGATTAAATAGTATTAAATTAGAGGAAAAATTAAAGCTCCTCCCCTTCCCTTTAACTGGAGATCAAGAAAAAACTGTAAGAGCTATACTTGATAAAATGAGAGAAGGAGAAAAAGTACAAGGTCTTATACAAGGAGATGTAGGATGTGGAAAAACAATAGTTGCCTTCTTGCTCATGTTTATTATGGCAGACAACGGATATCAATCAGTTTTAATAGCACCAACACAGACCCTTGCTAATCAACATTATTTGGATATTCTAGAATATTCAGAAAAGCTTGGATATAAAGTAAGTTTTCTTTCAGGCTCCACAAAAACAAAAGAAAAAAATAAAATTATAAAAGATTTAGAAGAAGGCAAAATAGACATATTAATTTCAACACACGCTGGTTTTTCACCTGGTGTTAATTACAAGAATCTAGGGCTAAAAATTATTGATGAAGAGCATAGGTTTGGTGTAAGACAAAGAGAGAGTTTGTCTAAGAGATATAAAAATAGTCATAGTATATCAATGTCTGCAACGCCAATACCTAGATCCCTAGCCTTAATAAGTCATGGTAAAAACGTTGAAATTTATAACATATTAGAACTTCCTAAAGGAAGACAAAAGGTAGATACAGAAGTTACTACAGAAACAGAAGAAGCTTATAATTATATAATAAGAGAGGTTAAAAAAGGCCATCAAGCATATATAATTTGTCCTTTAATTGATGAGGGAAAAATAGAAGCAGACAATGTTAAGTATACGAGAAATCACTTCAAGAAATATGCATCATCTTTAAATTTAAATATTAGTGTAGCTTCTATATCTGGGAACATGAAACAAGAAGACATAGATAAAACAATAGAAGCTTTTAACGAAGGTAAAATTGATGTATTAATTTCAACAACTATAGTTGAAGTAGGTGTCAATGTTCCTAACGCAACGGCAATGGTAATCCTTTCTTCAGAAAGATTTGGTTTATCACAACTCCATCAATTAAGAGGTAGAGTTGGCAGAGGGAAAGATAAATCTTACTGTATTCTTGTATCACCTAAAGAAGGATTAGAAAGACTAAATATAATGAAAAACTCTTCTTCTGGGTTTGATATTTCAAAAGAAGATTTAAAACTAAGAGGACCAGGAGAACTATTAGGCTTAAAACAATCAGGTCAATCTGAAGAATTAATGCTAATCTTATCTTATCCAAAACTTGTTACAAGAATTAAGGAAGAAATAGAAGAAATTTATAAAAACAAAGAAAGATTAAATTATTACCAAAAAATCGAATTATAAAAAGAGAGTGCTAAAAAAAACACTCTCTTTTTTCATGAAATTTATTAAATTTTGAAACAATAGAAAAAAACGCTTTTTATATTGCTTCTATTTAGAGTTTTTATAACTGGTATAGACCAATTGGGTTAAAGAGATTATAAAACCCCTTAAAAGACCACTCTAAGGTCTCATTTAAAGTTTGGACCTATTTAAACAAAACTTTCAAAGTTCTCTTTCTATATTTTGGTTATTTTCTATAGAAATATCTTCAGAATTTTTGAAATTAAAATTTTCAAGTTCATCTAAATAAAAATCTGCTTCATCTTCAAGTTCTTTGCTAAGAGATTCTTCTTTTTCGTAGTCAGAAGAAATAATTCCTTCATGATCTTCTTCAAAAGTTTTTTCTGAAACATCTAAGCCTATACTTTCTTTAATAAAAGCCTTTTTTTCTTCATCGCTTAAATCTTCAAACCTACCATATTTAATAAATAATTTAGACATCTTTTTAGATTCTTCAGCAAAATGTCTAATGGGATCTAAAGCATCTTCTGACCTATTATTTATATCCTGAACTTGTTTTTCCATTTCTATTTCAGGATCCTCGTCATCTTCTATTGCCAATCTAAATTCCAACTCTTTTTCATGAGCATCCTTTATAAAAGCAACTTCATCTTCTAAGGTGTAGACATTTTCTAGTTCTAAGTTATCTTTATGTAGATACATGTCTTTAGCAGATATCTTTAGTATGGCCTCTTCAAAATAATTTTTATTTTTATCAATGATGTTTTTTTCTTCGACTTGCATCTTAAAAATTTCCTTTAATTTTTTTTCATTTATTTTATTAAGTTCATCTAAAATTTTTTTGATTCTCTCCCAAGATTTAAACCTAGTGTTTGACAAAAGTACAGGCACGTTTCTATATTGAGGATAAATTTTATCATTCTCAACCCTATATCCTTCTTTTTCTAAGGATTTTTTTACTTCATTTATGGTTCTAAATTGGCAAGAAAAAATATTACGTTTTAGAGAATTACTGACCCTATCGTTTAAAGTATAAAATTTTTCCTTTGGATTTCTCTTTTTTCTCTCCATCCTTTCGACAGAGGTCATTTTTGGTCTGTTTCTATTATACAGCATACTTTCATAAATGGAAGACAAGCCTTTTTCTTTACAAACCTCGTTTACATTTTCTTTTAAAGACTCTTTAAATAAGAATTCTCTAGGCTGAAGACCAACGCCTCTTCCATTTTCACAAACAAAATGTGCATGGATATTTCTACCCTGAGTATGAGAGGCAACAATAAACCTTGCATCTTCGCCCAAAGTTTTTTTAAGGGATTCGCTGGCAATATCTCTAGCATCAGATAAAGAAATATCATCTTCTGAAGAAAAAGTTATAAACCCTGTGTATGCGTAAATATCGGCATCGTTTTGTAAAACTTGCATACCACGACCAGACTTTAAACTTTCCAAATAACTTTCCTCTCCATTTTTATAAAGAGAATCTATATTTCTTTCTTGTTTTCTGTATTTTTCTTCATCTAAATAGATTAACTTTTCAAAGTTGAATTGGTTACAGTTGTTTTCTTCTATTAATAAACCATGACCTGTTTGTTCATCTTTAAGAATATAATCTATTGAAGCTTTTATAGAAGATGATTTTCTAACCCTAAGATATGCCATCTATTTTTTCACAATCCTTTCTATATTGACTGTAGGTATAATACTTTCCTTTATATTTAGATATACAGTATCTCCAACATTTAATTTTTTTTGAAGGTCCTTATCTATTGGAATTTTATAAACGTCTTTATCCGATTCTAACAAAACATAAACTTCTCCATTTTCATTGTGAAAAGATTCTACTTTTGCCATCTCTTTATATTCAGGTACAGCTTGTTCTTTTTCTATTTTAGATAGTTCGCTAGTTTTTATATCGGTAAAAAGACTTCTTACTGGAAAAGACAGTATAAATAAAGCCAAAACAAATGAAATAAAAAGTTTAATATTTCTTTTATCTTTTCTAGAAAGAAATGTGGTCTTTAAAAGATGAGCATTTTCTATTCCCATTTTATAATCAAACTCATCTTGTTTTCTTATTTGTTCATCAGGATCAACGTGTCCGTCATATTTGTCTAAATCTATTTCAAGTTCTTTAAAATTAGGTTTGACTTTGTTATCAAATATTTTCAATTTCTTTATCCAGCTCCTCTAAATAAATTTCAGAAATTTTTTTAATTTTTAATCTTAAAAGTTCTACATCTTCTCTTAAAGAATATTGGTGCAAAAGAGAGGCTTCTACATCCTGTATCTTTTTTTGACTCTTTTCAAAATGCGTATAAAGTTCTTCTCTGATATTTCTTACTTCTTTTAATATGTTAGACAATTCTTCCATTTGCTGATCTCTATCTTTTTCAGAATAGTTTTCAACAACGTGAATACCATATTCTCTAAGAACTTGATTAAGATTATTTATTTCTTTATCTAGTTCTAAATATTCTTCAGCACCAATAGAAACAACAAATCCATCCAATATAATTTTTCTCAAAACATCAGACATAGATAGATTGTTTTGTTTAGCAAACCTATAGAAGAAATCGTACTGTTCATCTGTAAAATTTAATTGAATACTTTTTGTCATGGTATAACATACCCCACAAGCTTTTTATTTTCAGCCTTTGCAATAGACTGATTAAACTTATTCCTTATTAATTGATGCATTGGAAGGTCCTGATTAGACAAAAGGTTAACTAGTCTTTTGACAGTATTACTGTATACAAGCTCTTTATAAGACCTAGATTTTAGTGCGTTCATATAAGCATCAGTATATTTAACAAAACACATTACAAAATTTTCTTCTAATACTTCTCTTCCTATAAAAAGAGAATTGTTAAAATATATTAATGAAAAACCATCTCCTATATTTTCAAATTCAGCATTATAGTTTTCAAGAGTCTTAGTATCGAAGAATCTTAGTTTTATATATCCCGACTTATTAAAAAACTCGTCAAGATCTATAAGGCCATACACTGCCCCACCAACTAGATTATTAAAGTCATTATAAGAATATTTAAAATCTAAATATAATCCGTTTATGTTTTTTACCATGCATTGTCACTTCCCTTCAATAGGATTAAGGTTAGCTACAAAATCATAGCTAACCTATAAAAAAATTATTCTGTTTCCATTTCTGTTAGATAATCTAATCCCCTTATATAATCTTCTTCGCCTTCCATTAAAAAGCTTTCTTCACTTAAAGAATTAAGGATTTCTCTTAAAACAACTTCTTCTTCTGGGTTTATTTCACCAGAATCTTTTAATCCCAGCAAGATAACATCATATTTTTCTCTAGTAGTTAATTCCTTGTACTCGTTAAAATCATTAGCCCAAACTTTAGATGCACCCTGTATATTATCTAGTTTTTCGATTTTTTCAATTAACTCATCTATTTTTTTGCCCTCTTTATTTGGGTCAATTTTAATTTTGTAGTTTACATTATGAGAATCTACCTTGAAACTCTCCCCACCTAATATTTTTAAAACTTTTTCTAGTTCTTCGTTATTTGGTGGATAAGAAAAGCTTACTGCAACTTCATCGCTTCTAAAGAAGCCATCCTCATCATTTTGTTCCATTTCTTTTAGTTTGTTATTAACTATTGGTATTATAGTTTCTAGTTTTTTGAAATCAACATTTTTTAAATAGATATAGGAATTGGGAACAAAGCCCTCTACAGAGTCTCCTCCCTGCATAGCAAGGAACTCTTTATAAACTTGATCTTTTGTCTTTTTTAATTGTTTAAATATTTCTTCTTCTGAGTAAACCTTATAGTCACTTAAAGCACCTTGTAGGAATCTACCATCTCTATATAACTTTAAAACATCTTTATCTAAAGATAGGTCTTCTATATTATTAGTAGTGTAATATTTTTCATATACACCTAGAAATGGTTTGTTAGGGTCTGTTTCTGAAACCTTTAACTTTTCAGGTTTTTTAGAATTCTTATCATCTCTATTGTCAATCACAATCTTACTTTGCTCCTCAGTCTTACTTTCTTTGTTTTTGCAACCTGTAGTTAAAAGGCTTAAAGATATTAAAAGAGAAGAAATAAATATAATTTTTTTCTTCAAAAAATCACCTCAATATATAACTAGAAATCCACCATCTAAATACATGTAGAAAGTATCGTAATCTTCGTCTGGACTTCCCTCTAAATCATCAATGAAGTCATGTATTTGATCCATTATTTCATCCGTAATTTCCAAATCATCATAAGTAAAACTTATTCCGTCTACAACAATCTTTTTTTCGTTCATAAAAACTCTCCTTTATTTTTATTCTTATATATAATATATAACTTAAAACTAAAAAAAATTACATAAAAAAGAAAATTCCCCTACTATATATTATAGGGGAACCTTCTTTTACGAGACAATTAGAGGCATTTTTATTGCCTATAAAGAATATATACCTAATATCTCAAAAACTTTTCTTATTTTACATAATTTTTCTAAAAATGTTTTTTATCTCTTCGACTTTTTCAGCCCTATAAATCTTGCTTCTGATAAAAGAGTTCATTCTCTTTTCTCTAGGATCATCGCTTTTAGCTGTACCAACTGTATTAAGAGCTACAGTTCTTATAATAGGCATAAGGTCTAAATTATGTTTTTCAATAAAAGAATCCATTTCTGAAGCTGTTTCTATTTTAGATAATTCTTCTTTCATGTTTTCTTTTTCCTTACTAGGAATATTTAACCTTTCTATTTCATATTCTGCAATTTCTTGTATTTTTTCAATAACAACATGCTCTTGAATTGTCCTGAATTTATCTTCTGAAAAATCTTTTTCTTCTCTTGGTTTTTCTTCTTCAGAAGGTTTTTTAGGCTCTTCTTTTTCAGAACCATTGTCATCAACTACAGGAGCATCTTTTAATATATCACTAGCCAAAATCTTATCTATTTCTTCGATAGTTTCTGCTTTTTCAATACTGTTTATAAGAAGGTTATGTCTTAAATCTGTTAGTTGTTTTTCTTCAACTATTTTTATTGCCTCTTCTTTTTTAGCTTTTAGTTTTTCTTCATACTCTTGCTTTTCTTTTTCTTTGGCAATTTGTTCTAGTTTAGTGTTTTCTTCAACAGCTTTATTATAAATGTTTTCTGCCAATTCAATAGACTTAGCATTTTCAATACCCCTAATATAGATATTAGTTTTAGCCTCTGTTAGATATTTAAGCTCCTTAACTTTTTCTACTAGCGAAGTTTTTGCATCTTTAAGTTCTTTTTGAGCTTTCATTTCTAAATTAAGTTCCTTAGCTTTTTCTAGAATTTCTTCAACTTCAGTAATTAAAGCCTTATTATCTAATTCTTTAAAAATTCTATCAGAGTTTTCCTTACCAAGAAATTCTAAGTTTGCAATTTCTTTTTTAGCTTGTTCCTTAGCTTTATCTAAGTTTTCAGATCCCTGATCTCCTGCTAATTTAATAATTTCATCAAGTTCCCTAACTTCCATAGCATAATAAATATCTTCTAAATACTTACTCTTTTCTTTTTCAGTTAAGTTGTTTACTTTTTGAAGTTTTTCTTTAGCGACTTCTTTTTCTTCTAAAAGAAGTTTAGAACCATCAGGAGTATTTTTTGCCATTTCTAAAACCTCATCAACTTCATTTAAAGAAACAGCACCATCTATTAATCTAATATAATAGTTTTTAGCATTTTCTCTTAAAGAAAGCTTGTCTAATTCTTTTTTAGCATCTGCCTTTTTATCCATTAAGATAGATAGGGCCTCTGCACCACCATCAGCAATTTCATCAATAATTTTTTTAACTTCAGTTGTTGTTTTCGCTCTTTCAAGCCTCTTATAGTAGTATTTTTTGTCTTCTTTAGATAGAAGCTTGTTTTCATCTATAAGTTTCTTAGCTTGCTTTTTATAAGATTCCACATCTTTTTCTAAGAGTTCAATCTTGCCTTCAATTTCTTCTTTAAACTTATTGAGATCTTCTTGTGTTTTTATGTTTTCCAATGTAGAAAAATAGTTTTTCTTTTCTAATTCTGTGAATTTGGAATTGGAGATTTTATCTTTTAAATCAACCTTGTCTTTCTTAAATTGGAACATAGCTTTCTGTGAAGCTTTTTTTGCCATTTCTAAATGTTTTTCAAGGCTAGTAGTTGTATATAACCTGCTTATAGAGTTTATATCTATTTGCTTAGAAGGATAATCAAAAAGTTTTAACAATTCATCTCTAACCTTTTCTTTTGTTAGATTAAATACATATTTAGAAATGCTATCTTCTAAAGTATAAAGTTCTGTAATTGTAGAAACTTCATTAACTCGATTTTTTAGCTCTTCCTTTTTGCTATTATCTAAGAATTTTGCATCTTCAATAAATCTAATTAAATCGGCTTTTCTAGATTTTAATAATTCACTTTCAGAAGATTTTCTAAAAGTTTCTCTTCTATTATCTACACTTGAATTTATTGAGTTGATTTCAGAAGCAGTTTTACTATTGTCGATTTTTTCAAAATATTCATTCTTTTCGTTATAAGATAATGCTCTGTTTGAGTTATTAACCTTTCTTATTGCATCTCTTCTTTCTTTAGAAAGCCCACCAGGGAATTCAATAGTTACAGAATAATTATTATAGTATTGATTTTCAAATTTAAAAGTTACACTCTTAGGATCATTATCCAAATAGAATGGAATTCTAATGTTACCAACCTTATCGGCTAAAACTTCTCCATTAGCACTTTGTGAAGAATTATAATTGTATGTTACTTTAGAGTTAGGTGGAACATTAGAAAAATAAACATTGAATCTGTTTATTATTCCCTTTTCTTTTTCGTATCTAGCTTCTATTTTCATATCTTTTTTGTCAGATACCTTCATTTCTAACTCTTCTTGTCTTCTAGCATACTCGCCTTTATCATTTTTTTGTCTGATATAGAAAATAGTGTCTTCTTCTGCCATAGGAAGTCTATTAAAAATCCAATATGCCTCTTTAGCCCCTTCGTTAATTCTTATAGAATTAGATGCCTGTGAGTCTACACCATGTCCGAAAGTTTTCTTTAATTTCCACTCATCTATTTTTTTATATTGATCTTCTTTTTCGAGTGGGTCATAAATCTTTTCGTATTCTTTTCTTTCAATTCCTGCACCTTCTAAAAATTGTTTAGGCTGGATTGAATACAAAGGTAATTCCTTTGAATCGTAGTTTTTTCCAGATTCAATGGTAGTTGTAATGTGGTGGAAAATATCATCGTTAGCATCTCTTGAACTTTGAGATATATTTGATTTAACAGCAAGAACCTTAATAGCCTTAGGGTTTTTATGTTCCACTATATATGGAGCATATCCTGAAGCAACAATAGTAGCCTTACCATCAATCTTTTTATCGTATTCTATTTCCACTTCTTTGAATCTTACAAAATCACCCTTAGAAGCCATATCTTCATCGTGGTGACCTTCAAACACACCAAACATGTTTTCAGTATAGCCTTTAAGCGTACTAGCTTGACCTGTAAAACCTTTTAATTTTGCCAAGATGTCAGCTCTCTTATCTTCGTTGTATCTTTCCTTATCCCAAGTCATTTCTGGCTTAGAAAAAGCTTTAGGAAGGATTACACTAAAAGACCTAGAGTTATTTTCCCAAGTAGTATAAGTGTATTCACCAAACCACCTAGAATATCCTGTTCTTTCTACTCTTTCTCTATAGTAGATTGTTCCACTTGCTCTTCTGTAGGCATTTTCATTTAATTTGTTATTTTTAAATGTAGCAGTTGATCCATTTTTATAGCTTCCATCAAATTCAATACCTGTTATAGAGACATCTCCATAAACATACTCCCTACCATCAATATAGGTATTAACAAGACCATTTTTTTCGATGCCAGGTTCTCTTGTTATTTTATGTCCTGATCCCTCAATCTTCCATTTGCTAATCTCGTTTTTGTTAGCAGTTCCCGAAGAGTTGTCGAAAGACTTCTTCCCTGCAAATGCACTAATTGGTGCAAATATACTTAAAATTAGCAAAAATAAAGTAATTTTTTGTAATTTTTTCATCAAAATTACCCCCTTTCAACCTAGAACATACCTCAAAAAAAGATTTTTTTGATTATTTTTTTTATTTTCTTAAATTTTTATGTTTTAGAGGTATATTCTTTTTAAAGAGAGGTGAAAATAAAAATTGGAGATCAAGAAATTAAAAAACATTAGGACAAAATCCATTCCTGTAATAATGTTAGCATTTACCATGTTTGCCAACTTAAATTCAGTTTATGCAGAAAGTCATACAGATAAAGCTACAGACGTTAGTGGGTTTTTTACTGAGGATAATAATGAGTTTTCTATTAACCAAGAATATGACTATAGTATCAATGATGAATATGATATTAATAAGAAGGACAACATAGATACAGACGGCTTTTTTACAGATGAAATAAATGTAGAAGATACAAGCCAAATAACTGTTGAAAACACAGACACTATTTCTTTCATTGATGAAGGAAGTAATCTTTATAGGTCTATAAGCACTATAGAAAACTCAGAAAGATCTTATATAAACCCTAATGATAATTTAAGAAAGGTAATTTTAGAAAGAGTGTTTTCCCAAATAGGACTTCCATATATATGGGGTTCATCTAATCCTTGGGTCTCTTTTGACTGTTCAGGGCTAAGCACCTATGCCTATAAAGGAGCTGGTATTTTACTACCAAGAACATCATATAACCAAGCTTTAGTTGGATTAACTGTTCCTTTGAGTGAAGCTAAGGCAGGAGACCTTTTATTCTTTGGAAAAGATGGCGTATCTCATGTTGGAATTTATACAGGAAATTATACAATGGTACACGCCTCCCCTAATAAAGGAGTTTGCTATGTAAACTTAAATGACTATAACATGGGAAACTTTAAATGGGCAAAAAATATTATCGATTTTTAAAGCAAATGTAGGTAGGCAAGACGATGTATAAAAGCATAAAACTTAGGATTTACCCTAACAAGAAGCAAGAAGAATTAATAATTAAAACCTTTGGCTGTTCTAGGTTTGTATATAACTACTATTTAGATAAAAAGATTAAGCTATATGAAGATAAGAAAGAAAACCTAAGCTATAATCAATGTTCTAAAGACCTAACAGGACTTAAAAAAGAACTAGAGTGGCTTAGGGAACCAGATAAGTTTTCTTTGCAAGCTTCACTTGAAAACCTAAATTCAGCTTATGATAGGTTCTTCAAGGGCTTGGGTGCTTATCCTAAGTTCAAATCTAAAAAGTATAACAAGCAGTCATACACAACTAAGTTTAGCAACAATAATATTCAGATATTCGAAAGACATATAAAGCTACCAAAACTAGGCTTAGTAAAGTATAGAGATAATAGCTTTATAGAAAATAAAATAACAAGAGTAACCATAAGCAAAACAAAAACAGGTAAATACTTTGCATCTGTAACCTACGAAAAAGAAGAAGAGCCTTTAGGAAAGACAGGTTCATCTATCGGTATAGACTTGGGATTAAAGGACTTCTGTATATTCTCAAATGGAGAAAAGATAAGTAATCCTAAATATTACACTTCCCTACAAGATAAGCTTATTCGTGAACAAAGGAAGTTATCAAGGATGCAGAGACTAGCTTTAGATCAAAACAGAAAGCTAGAAGACTGTAAGAACTACCAAAAGCAAAGGCTTAAAGTTGCTAAGGTACATGAAAAAATAGCTAATAAAAGAACTGATTTTTTACAAAAGCTAACAAGCGATATAGTCAAAAACCACGATCTTATATGTCTTGAAAACTTAAATGTAAAAGGAATGTTAAAAAATAAAAGATTAGCTAAATCAATATCAGATGTATCGTGGTATGAATTTATCCGTCAACTAACATACAAGGCTGAATGGTATGGAAAAGAAGTCATCATATTAGACAGATGGTTTCCATCAAGTAAGACCTGCCATGTGTGTGGATATAAGAAAGAGGACTTGCAACTCAAAGACAGAAGTTGGGTATGTCCTGTTTGTGGAACAGACCACGACAGAGATATAAATGCGGCCATTAACATATTAAATGAAGGGCTAAGATTACTTAGTGCTTAACATATACAAGAACCCTAGGAACTAGGGGGATAGCTTGGTTAATTTATGTAGCCTCTGGTATTTAGAATTAGTTTTTAAATATCAAGCATGCATACTACCCAAGAACCCTATGACTTTAGTCATGGGAAGTTCAGTTTTAATTTGTTGTGGTTTTAATGAAAGTTGTTGTGGTTTTAATGAAAAAATATAATAATTACAAAGACATTTTGAAAGTTATAAAAGATACAGGCTCTTTTTTCAATATAGGGGCAAGAAAAGAAGTCAGGTATTTACCTAACCTACTAAGGGATAATGAAGAGATATACTATATTACTAGTGGCAGGCTTCAAGGTAATACTTGGCTTATAACTTGTACTAATAAAAGACTTTTATTCTTAGATAGAGGTTTTTTCTTTGGAACAAGAACGAAAGAATTTAGGCTTGAAAAAATAAATGGAGTTTCTTATAGCGAAAACCTAATTTGGGGTGTTATAAATATAGAGCATGGTGGAAATGGATTCACTATTGGTGGCATTAAAAAAAGAACAGTAAAAAAGATGGCTGAATCTATACAAAAGGCCATTGAAGAATATTTTGACGAAAGCTTTGAGGAAACTATTGATAACCTTCCTAAAGATAATTTTTCTTTAATTAAAAGTTATAAGGAGCTACTAGATCTTAACATAATTACTGAAGAAGAGTTTTTAAAGAAAAAATCTGAGCTATTAGATCTTTAACGTTACTACAAATGTAGTAGCGTTATTTTTATGCAAAAAAATAGAGCCTTATAGCTCATATTTTTTATCTATAACAGAATTCACAATATTATTAAATCTGTTTCTTTTCATTTTATACATATCATAATATATTTTTTCTTCTTTTGATGGACCATTGGGATTCATTGCAGATAAAAATCTTTCAACAGCACCTGGTTCATCAAATATTTTTATCACATTATAATATTCTGGATTTTCAACCTTCATGTATCTAGTGAAGGCATCCATTGACACCTCTTCTGCATATTGTGAAATATCGCTTAAACTTCTTTTTAGATTTTGGTTTTCTACCCTAAGCTTTTGATGTTCTCTTTTTAGTTCTTCGTAATCTTCCATCAAAGTTTTTACATCGCCTGTAAACTCTACTCTTCTATAATTTTTATTTTTGTTAATTAGATTTTCCATCACTGATTGATTCTCCTTCTATCTCATTAAGTTTTGTTATAATTTCTTTAATTAATCTTCTTTTAAATTCCTGTTCTTCTCCATACCTCATATTGTTGTCATTGACTAATACAAAAGGAACCAAAACTATGTTTCCATATTCGCCTTCGATTCTTTTTATCATGTCTGAATCTTCTGGGTTATCAAAAGAATAAACCTTAAAATCTAAATTGGATAACCTAAAATTGTTTTTTAAATCTATGCAATATTCACAATCTTTTCTAGTTACAACAATTATTTTTAGCAATTCGTCAGGTAGTTCTATTTTCCCACTTTTATTTAAAAGAGTTTTATTATTTGAAAATAAAAGATTTGTTTTTAAACCTCTCATTTTCATATTAAGGTTATTGTTTGTAGATAGGAAAAACTTATAATCTAAATCATTTTCTGTAGTTAACAAGTTATATGTCAATATAAGGTTCAACTTTTGACATCTTTTATATCTATTTAAATAATCCTTATTTTTAGGTTTTTTTTCATATATTTTTTTAAAAAGTGATTTGTGTTTTAAATTATTTGCATCTGTCGAAAGATAAGTTTCACTAACCTGTTCGTAATATGTTTCTACTTGTTCGAAGTAATCTTCCACTCGTCTAGTTTTTACATCGTTATTTCTTGAATATTCTATATAAGTTATGCCAAGAAATATCGAAAAACACATTAAAAAAATTGTTAGCATTGTAAATTTTATCTTTTTGCTCAAATTGATGTCACCTAACTTTCTTTAAAGGATAAAATAATGAATAATTATCATTATAAATATTTAAATATCCTATATAATCTTTGCTGAATTTATTATTTTTATAATTTTTATCTATTATTAATTTCTTTTTCCAATTTGTGCCTTTTGGAAGGTATATTTTTTCAGAAACCTCAGCATTTCTTGTTAAAAAAGGGATCTTACTTATATTAAAAATCTTTTCTTTATATAGTTCCCTTTCAAAGGTATATTTTTCTGGATTTTTTTCTATAAGACTGTTACAAGCATCTTCAAAATTCTTTTTATCTTCTACAATGTATGTGAAATTTCTGTATTTTAAAATGTAGTTATAATTGCCATTTTCATTTTCTTCGATAGAAAAAGCCTTAATATTTTGTGCTAATTTTTTTGGTAAGCTATTTTTTATGTAAGCTTGTTTATTTTTTGAATAATATCCCTTCTGTTCAAATAGATTGTTTAAAACATCGGATTCTTTAAACATATATGAACTCAGAGTAAAAAGATCATTTAGAGTGCTTTTATTTACTCTTCCATCATGTTCATATTCGAAAGCTGAAGAGTCTCTGTTAATATCTTTTAAAGAATAAATATTTGTGTCTATCATCTTATTGTAAATATATGACCCTTTTATTTGTCTCAAAAGTTTTTCTTCTGTATAATAATTTATTATGGCATCTTTAGATGAAGCCTTATCACCATAAATAAGATTTCTAATATGGTTAATAAGAGGTTCTCCCTCTATAAGATCATTCATATTAGCTTGATTGTTTTCGGTCATATTTATTAATGAATTAATAATAAGAAGGTTTATAGCTGTGTTTGTGTTTGTATTTAAAAACTCATCTTCATTACTTGATTCTAAAATTAAGTTGGTGTAATTTTCTCCAAGTATGAAAGACTCTTCGTCTATTTCAAATTCCATGGCATGAACGGATGCCGTTAAAATAAACATGATAATTGTTAAAGATATAGAAAATTCTACTGTATTTAATATGCTAGTTATAATCGTACTAATTTTTTTAAACACAAGCTACAAACCCCCTTTCACCTATATAGTAACTTAATCTGAGATTTTTTATTCTATTTTTGAAAATTAGTTTTGGATCTCGAATTTTTGCCCTTCTTGGCTAGTTTCTGAAGAAGGGTTTTCTTTATTTTTTTCTGCTTCTTTTACGCCTTCTATTTTTTGTTCTTCTGTTTTATTTTGATTTTGTGCCTTGTTATCAGAGGCTTTATCTGTTGTTTTAGTCTTATCTTCTGTAGAAGGTTTATTAGAAGATTCTTCTTCTTTTTCCTTTTCCTCAATTAGTTTATCGAAATAATCTGCGTCATAAGAACCTTCTTCATTCTTTTTGCCCTTTTCTGTATCAGGTATTTCTTCGTTTAACACCTCATCAATAGCACCAGCATAACCAGAAAGTATTCTATTAAACATTACGTTGTTAAAGAAAATGTAGTTTGACATAGTGGTCTCAATTCCTGCCAATTTAACCTCATCTAGTTTAATTAGATAGTTTCCATCTTCTCTTTGCACAAGTTCAACAGGAACTTTTGTTACCTTTAATAGCTTTCCTTCTTTGAATCCTTTTTCAATCTCTTTACCTACATTTGTAGTATCTACATCTTGATTTAGGGCATACAAGAAATTTTTACCTGCATCAGAATAATTGTTAATAACCAAAGTTAAAAATAAGACCTTGCCTTTTTTATCTTCACTTTCAACCTCTTCTTGTTCGATTTGGTAATCAACAAGAGGTCTTTTATCTAAATAATTTAATTCCACATTAGTATTTTCAAAAAGTCGTAAATCAACCAACTTCATAAAATCACTAGGATTTTCCACAAAGTTTGAAGCATTTTCGTATTTTCCTTTTTTAAGATTGTCTAGGAAAGCAACCACTGTTTGTTGTTCTTTTGTATAGCTTGTTCCTTGTTTTCCACCACAGGCAGTTAAAGTTAAACAAAAAATTAAACTTGCTAATATTAATATTTTTTTCTTCATAAATCTCTCCTTCTATTGAACCACTACGTTGTCTAAAGGTTTATAATTAACCTCATCTATTTGCTTTGCATTATTTCCATAAGTTTTAGTGACTTTTACCTTTAAACCTTCTCTTCCCTTATATCTGATATCATCTCTATCTATCTCATCAGCTTTTATATAGACTGTTTTAGGTTCAGTCTTACCAATAATTTCAGATTTTATAGTAGCCTTTTGGTAATCTGAAGCTAGACCATAAATTTGAATAGAGTAAGTTATTTCTCTATTTTCATTTTGAACAGTTTTAGCCTTAATAAGAATTGGTGAAGAAGATTGATTTTCAAGTAAGAAAGGTCTCTTTTCATCATATTTAACATCAAGACCTAAAGGAAAAACTGGATCGTAATAGGAATAGTGACTAACATTTATAGGTTCAAAGTTTGATGCTAAAAGCAACTCATATAGCCCTGATAAACCTTGGGATATACCTGCACCTTTTACTTCAAGAAAATCATCTAAATATTCATCTGCTCCATCTCTAAATCTTGATAGCCTATTTTTATATACTTGATCTTGCAGGTCTCTTTCTGTCATTAAGAATCTATCAAGGTCAAATTTTCCATAAGGAGATATAAAAGCATTATTTAAATAATTCATAAGGATTGAATTATTTTGTTCATAAGATCTTGTATTTTTGGTTACAAGCCTGTCACTCATATCTAGTGTTAAAAGTTTTACCTTTATAGTTTTAGAGTCTAAAAGTTCTAGTGGTTTATTAACAATATTAGGGTCTATCTCTTTTCTATTAATTGTTTCTGTTGGAACTTCCATCTCCCCAATATATCCTTCTTCTAATATGGTTTTCAGCTTTTCAGTGTCTAGCTTTCTTCCGTCTACACCTTTTTCATACTGGCTTTTTACAAAAACCTTATCTGGGTCACTATATCCAAGTTTGTTATTTTCTTTATCATAAACAGGTGTAAGTTTATCATTAATAGGTTCAAGGCTTACATCGGCAAAAAGAGAGTCTGAGAAGTCTGCGTATTTATTAGAATTTAGTTTAAATACAGGCTTCACTTCTTCATTCTCTGACGCACTTAAAAGCTTATCAATTGTCTTAGAATAATCCACTTCAAAACCTATGTCACTTAACTTATATGTCAATGTTCTAGGATTAGTCCTTACATCGTTTATATCCCCAAACTTAAAATTGATCTTATCTTCCAACAATTCATCTTGTTTTTCATCAATTTTCTCTTTTGCCTTATCTCTATTTAAGTTTCCAAAGTCAAGGTTTTTAAGTGTAACTCCTTCTTTGATTCTTCCAAGTTTACTTTCATCTATTGTTTCTATTTTTGAATAATCTATTTTTTCATCATTGTTTGATTTTTCTTTTGAAAAAACGAAATAATAAACTAAAGTAATTAGAATTGAAATTAAGACTATTACCAACAAAAATTTTTTACTTTTTAAAAATTTCAATGTTTAAAAACACCTCCCAATAATATCATCCCTCTTAAAAGGACCTAAATCTCTACTATCTACTGAACCAGCCCTGTTATCTCCCATAAGAAAATATTCATCATTTTCAAGCCTCACATTGCCGATACAGTCATTTTCTTTTTTATATTTATTTTCTAAATAAGGTTCATCTAATTCCCTGCCGTTAATGTAGACTTTATCCTTAATAACATCTACTTTTTCACCTGGCAAACCAACAACTCTTTTTATGATTAAAATTTTATCTTTATAGTCTTTCGCCACAACTATATCTCCCCTAGCAAAAGATTTTGGCAGGTGGTTTATTATTTTTATATTTCCCTCGTGAATATTAGGTAGCATTGAGTTGCCTTGAACCCGAAACAGACCTACAACATGATTTTGTAGAGCTATTATTAAAATAAAATAAAGAGAAACTATTATACAAAATTTACTGAAAGTCATATTTTTGAACATTGCTGTATATCTCCTTGTTACTAAATTTTGATAAATTGTTTACTAATTTCAAGCTTTTGTTTACCTCAACATAAAGGTTAGGATAAAACTTTATAAAATCTTCTACACCCTTATCAAAGTTAGGGTAAAGAAAAAGAAACCAAAGCTTAGGTATTAAAAACACACCCTTATCTTCGTCTAAGAAGTTATAAGATATGTTCCTGTAAATAGCATTTTGCATATACTCATATTTTAAAATCTCGTATAAGTTTCTATAGCTATACCTATTAAAATCTATGGAATTTGAATATTTAAAAGCAATTTTTTCATTTTCAACATACTCTAAAATCTCAGAATAAATTTCCTTATATCTGTAATCCTCTTCTAACGTTTCTAATAAAACAAAGATATCTTTATATTCTTCTAAAGAATATGTATCTTTGAACCTTTTTAGAGTATTGTTATTAGAACTCACTATTTTTAAATACTTAGCTAACCTTTTCATATTTATTTCTCTAAGCTCGTCAGCATATCTATCTTCATGAGTTATGGACCACTCACAAAATTTTAGAAATAAATCCTTATTAATTCCAAGCTTGTATAAAGACCACTTTGAAACAGGTTTTTTATTATAAAAAAGGTCATTATCCTCTAAAACATCAACACCTGTATTTATGTTACTTCTTAACATGCTTTGTTCTTTTTCGTGATCTAAGAAAAGGAGCAATCCTTTAGATTTCATTTTTTCATAATATAGTTTTTCTATTTTTTGTCACCCTGCCTTTAACGATAAATGTTGTTAGAAAAAACTAGAATTTTTCTAACAACACAAAATAACCATTATCTAATTCCAATTCATGATGAATAAATATTTTAAAGAACATTTTTGGAAATGATTTATAGACACTTTTATCTAAATACAAAAATATATATTTATATGAAGAACGACTTATTAAGAGTTGTAATGCATTTATATATTTTGGTCCTAAATAAGAAAACTCATCTTCGTAGTTTAAAGCCTCAATGTCCTCGTAGGGATTTTTTGCTAAACGTTCTAAGGGATAATACATATTGAGAAGTCTTCTTTTTATTGGTGGATCTACTATTAAAAGGTCTCCAGAATAAATCTTTATAAAGTCTTTATAATCATAATTGGTAATTTCTATTTTCTTATTTTTAAAATATTCATTAGGTCTTGATCCAGATAACTTAAAAACATTATCTTCAGGTTTTTCATCTTTACTTTTCATGTAAAAATAACCATTTTTTATGTTACTAGCTTTATAGACCGAATATATGAAATTTCCATAAATATAGTTGAAAATGTCCTTATTAATCAAATCTTTGTTTTCATTTAAGTATTTGTGAATAGAGTCTATTTTTATAGCATCATTTTCTCCGAAAAAAGATTTTTTTAAACCACTCGTATATTGGTTATAAATAAACCCTTTATATAGCTCAATATCTTTTATCTTTTCAAGCTCGTATTCCATCTCTATAAACAAATCATTACTTAAATACTTTGTGTAGAAGGCTAAATAATAAAATAAAAAAGTATATTTATCATTTAACCTTACTTGACTTGCATGTCTAAAAAACGGGATAGATAAAGAGGCCGTTCCTGCAAAAATATCAGCTACATTATTAACCTCTTCCCTATCAATATGTCTCATAACAAAGTTATAAGCTTCTCTTTGAATACTTTTCTTATTTTGATAAATTGGCAAACTTTCTAACATCTTATTTTTTAATATTCCTCTGGACTTTTAAAAATATCTTCGTCAATTTCAAAATCATCAAGTTCTTCATCTAATTTCTTTTTATTTTGATCCATTTTTTCGTGCATTTTCTTATTTTCTTCTTCCTTCTTCTTTTGTTCTTCTTCTGCCAACTTTTGGTTTTGAAGATCATCAACTTCAGAATTATCCTCGTCTTTGATTCCATTCTTTTGTCTATCAAAGAAGTCTGTAGCTCTAGCTATAGGATGAATAACTTCCTCCTGCTCCAAAATGTAGACAGCTACAAAGGATTCAATTAGGACTAATACTAATAAAATTATTGTGTGCATGTTTTTCTCCTTTCTTCTAGTTAATAGGAATATACCTTGTTTTTGATTTTATTTAAGAATTATCCAAAAATATTTTAAATTTAAGGTATTTTCTTAATGACAATAAAAAAGGAAGGAGAAAACACAATGGGAAGTAAATATCAGTCAATGTCAGACCTCTCAGAAGCCCAAAAAAGGAGCGTTTATTACTATATAAACAATTCAAACAGCTTTCCAGATTTAAAAACCAGAACAGAAGAAGCTGGATATTATTGGAACAAAAAAGGTTCAACCTCTGATAGGGATATGAGAGCAAGTAAAAGTGGTGCCATAAGCTTATTTAAATCAGATATTTCAAAAAGTGGTTATGGATTTAAGGATTATTCAACAGGTTTTTCTGCTTTAAACATAATAGATTTTCAAATTTATTTAGATTCTAATGGAACAGCTACCAACGGAAGTAAAAACGATCAAGCCATTAGAGAAAAAGCCGTAGACAACATAATAAAAGACTATGGTTTAACAATGAGAGATTTATTAGACAAAGTTTTTGTAAAAGCAAATAAAAACACGAAAGATAATATTTCAAAGTTTAAAAGCAGAAATAAAAGAGACGTTATAAAAAACCAAAAACTAGAAAAACCTCTTAAAGTTTTAGGGGATGAAAAATCCTATAACGAAAAAAATAAAGAGTTTCAACTTAACAAGTATAGAGTTGATTCTAAAACTAAAGAAGACATTTACAAATTAAATGTTATGTCAAAACAAATAAAAACCGATCCTAGTGACAAGAACCAAAGAATCGGAATGTTAAAAAATTACACCTATGACGCAAAAAAAATGACACCTAGAGAGCCAGCTTGGCAATACTTAAAACAAGTTAGAAGGCTTTCAGATGATATGATTAACAAATATAAAGACTCTATGTTATCCGTAAAACTTTGGGATGGAAGTGACGGAATTGCCTTTTTAGGAAAGAGCAACGGAAAAATATATACAGCCGAAATAAAAAACTTTGATAAAACAAATAGAAAAAACTTTAAGTACAATAAATCTGGAGATAACTTTGCCCCTTTCGAATACATTAAAGACAAAGATAAAAAAATAGATACTTTATTTTTTGTAGAAGGTGCTATTGATGCCATGAGTTTAGACGAATCTTTAAAATATAAAGAGAATGTTAACTACGGAATTATAGCTACAGGTGGAACAGGCAATCTTATAAAAGCAGTAGAGGATTCGTTAAAAAATTTGAATGTAGATATAAACGATATAACACTAGCGATGGATAATGATAGGGCTGGAATGGATGCAGTAAAAACATATATGGAACATTTTAATCATGTACCTAATCTTTCTTTCCCATATAACATGTTAGATAAATCATCGTACGGCGAAGCAATAAGATTAGGTGTTGCTGAAATAGATCCAAACAAAAAAGATGAAATTAAAGTAGCAAAAGATTTTAACGACTTTCTAGTTACAGGTAGAAAAATAATGGATTTAATTAACAAAGGTGCTAATTTATCTTTTACTTCTATGAAAAAATGTTATATAAATTCAAACTACGATTCTATCAAGAAAGTAAAAGATAAACACTTTGAAAAAGTTTTGGATAATATATCTAAAAAAACTGGATTAACAGTAGACGAGATTGACAAATATCTGCAAAGAAATAATAACGCAGGATATTTCAAAAAAATAATTTTACCTAAACAAAGAAAAGAAGAACCAATAAAAGATCAAAGACTTGAAAAAGATAAAGAAGACATAGTTAAGAAGCAAGAAATAAAAAAAGAAAATATAGAAAAAGCTCCTAATAAAGAGCCTATAAAAAAAGAAGTTTCTAAAAATATTAACAAAGAAATTTCTAATACAGTGAAAGAAAAACCTAAGCAAGATAAAGCTAATAAACGTCAGCCAGAAGAAAGAAAGACTTTTTCAAAACCACTTGTTCAAAAAGATAAAGCTTTAAACAAAAAGGAAATTAAAGATAGACCTTCAACAGAAAATAAAAACGTTGAAACAAAAAAAGAAAAGAAATTTACTCGTGAAGAATTAAAAGAAATTTTAAACGAATTAAATAGCAAACCATTATTTGTTTTAAAGGCAAAAGATTCTAAGGGTAAAGATTATAAAAGTTTTGTATCATTAAAAGATCTGCTCAATAAAGAAGTTGGATATAATTTTAAAGCTTGCTTTAAACCTTATGGTTTAGAAAAATCAGAATCTATTGCCCTACTAGATAAATTAAACTCAGGATCTTTTTTACTACAACATAGAAAAGAAGAAGGCAGTGAAATGAGAGATGCTTTTATGCAAATAGACTTAGATCTCAACAACAGAAAAATTAATGTGAGCAATTTAGAAAGCCCAAAAGAATTTCAACACTCAGACAAATATAAAGGATATTTTATTGAAGATGTGAGTGAACTTTATTCAGACGGAACTTTATTATTAGATAATGTTTTTTCGGAAAATTTTAAGAATCAAAACGAAATAAAACATGATAAGAATTCAACATCTTATTTGATAAATTTAAAAAACAACGATACGACTTTATCCAAAATACAAGGAAACGAAATCAATAATAATTTAAAAAATAAAGATAAAATTTTTACTAATTCACCTTTATTTATTCACGATATAAATAATAACAAACTAAATTTTGAATGTACGAAAACTCAATCCGTTTTTTTAAATAATAAAAATAAAAATTATTTTAAAGACATAAAAATGAACGATAAAAAAGGAGAAATTAAAAGTCAAAAAGGTTTTGAAAATGAATTAGATAAAGTTTTATTTTCGGAAAATCAAAGAGAAAAAAATCAAAAACTTCAAAGATAATTTATGAAAAATAAGGGATAAATCCCTTATTTTTTTTATTTTCAAAACCTTAAATCTTGTCTTTTGACTTCAATTATTTCCGTAAATATACGGAAATCTGTTTTTAGCCTATTTTTAAAAATACACCAAATATTAATAAAATCTTGCCTTTTGACTTCAAATATATCCTTAAATATAAGGAAATATTTTTTTCGTAAATATTTCAGGTATATAGTATATATCGGAACCACCGACCAAAACCCCCAGAGACCAAAATTGGACCAGTGGCAAAGTAAAACACCCCTAGCCCAAAACCAAAAAAGTTCTAAAAACTTTAAGCCAAATTACATAAAGATTATAAAAAACTTAAATAAAGTTTTAAAAAGATATCCCTAACCCACAGTTAAAAAAGAGACCCACCTGCTTTTAAAACCTCAGCTAAAGACGAGGGAAACCCTACACCTAAAACAGTTAGTTAAAGATATCTAAACCTTATATAAAAATTTCATAAAACATTTTTAAAGTTAAGCTTGAACAAACTCAACCCTAGCAAAATCATCAGCATATAAAACAATCTCCTCATCAAAATAATCATTCTTAATTTTTTCCAAAGCCTCTTCAAAAGAATCAGCCTTAACATCAATTTCTCTTGCTAAAGTTTCACGAACTTCAATCTTAAAATCTTTCATAATTTAAATCTCCTTTTTGTTTCTTATCTATCTCTCTTACAAATAATAAATAACTTAAACCAAGACTTTTATATATAGAGTTCAAGCAAATAGAAACAGACACAAAAACCATTTTTTATATTTTGCCAATTCAAAAGTTTTAAAAAAAAGTAGCACCCACCAAAGCAGGTGCTAGAGAGATAAAGAATTAATAGCTTCCTCAATAGAGTCAAAAAAAGTTGGTTTATAAAATTGGACTGTAGCACCTGTTGTTTCTTCTTTTTGTATAACAAATTTATTAGCAATTTCCCCATGTTCTACCTTTCGCCTTATCATATTCCTTTTTAATCGTTCATCATAATATTCTTCACTATCAGGGTATTTGTCTTTATGTCTAACCTCAAAAACATCAATGTGATATGGCTTAATAGCCCTAATAACTAAACCATGTTTTATCATTAATTCCTCTAGCTCATTT
>QWCH01001541.1_pt1 | contig 54561 bp, 42 predicted proteins | sample 1972671 | NCBI WGS metagenome assembly QWCH01 (sample SAMN09866713, study PRJNA288562) | Human gut metagenome isolate term3_stool, whole genome shotgun sequencing... | isolation source: gut | host: Homo sapiens | place: USA: California
GTCCAAATCGCCATTACGACCGTGCTAATCTTCGCGAGGTGCCGAGTGCACTACACATTAGCACGGTCGTAATGGCAAAGAGGACGGTCGTAATGGCTGAAAACACTCAAAAAAGACGAAAAAGTCCCTTTTTGACGTCTGAAAATCGGGTTAACATTTGTTTGTAATTGGACTTCTTCTGATCTTGTAAAATACGTTTTTTACAATAAGTACCCTTAAATGAGTGACATGGTAAGGTTGTCTTTTGCATCCTTTCTTCCGATGATGTGTTTAATCTTTAAGACAAGCTAATGGAATAATCTTAACTCCATCAGGGCGTGTGTAAGCCATTTTCCCACCAGTTATAACAATGAGAAGATCGGGTTCTCGAAGTGGAACCTGTTTCTCTTGTTTGTTGAATTCATTAATAAGACGCTTAATTTCAAGCAAATGGTTTGCTCCTTCTTTTATTTCGTTACTTCCTAATTTGCATTCAATCAATGCATAACGTCCATCTTCCAAATGAAGAACAAGATCAGCTTCAAGACCATAACGGTCGCGATAATAAGAGATATGACTATTAAAATCAGGTGTATAAGCTTTAAGGTCGCGCACGCACATCTGTTCAAAAATGAATCCAAAAGTCTTTAGCTGGGTTATAAGAACTTCCGGGGTTAATCCTAAGGAGGCTACAGCGATAGATGGGTCTATAAAAGAACGCTTTAGACCGCTACGTATAGCTGTTTTGCTCCTAATGGCGGGACACCATGCTTCAATGTTACATATCACGAACAGACATTTAAAAGCTGTAACATAATCTTCAAATGTAGGTGGAGTACAAGATACTTCACCGGAAGAAGTTACATCTGCCATTAACGAAGTGTTTTTTACTAAAGTGGATATATTCCGGGCATAGGCCCTAAGAATCATTCGTGCCAATCTTTCATCTCTTTGCACACCATCAACTCGTGAAATATCCTCACGACAAACAGTGTCAACATAATTTCTTGCCACAAGAAGTTTTGCTTTTGAGCTCTTTATATTGACTGTTGCTGGCCACCCTCCACGACAAGCAACATATATCAAATCTTCGATTTGCATATCAGATGTAATTCCGTCTATGTCATATTCTGGGTTGTCAAACAATTCTTTTAGAGAAATTTTGCCATTGGATTCTTGTGATTCCCAAAGGCTCATCGGTAACATATTCATACGTGAAATGCGTCCATTACCCGAATGAAAAATCTGGTCTTTTTTTACAGCGTTAGAACCTGTAAGAATATATAGTCCTTGCTCTTGTCGCTTATCTACCATTGTGCGGACTGCATCCCAAAGTACTGGTGCATCTTGCCATTCATCTATCAACCTTGGGGTCTCTCCTAATAGCAAAAGCGATGGTTTGGATGCTGCTGTTGCAAGATATTCATCGCGCATATCTGTGTCTTGCATTTTAATGACACTTCGTGCTACTTGTTCGGCGGTTGTTGTTTTTCCACACCACTTGGGACCTTCAATTAGAACGGCTCCGAAGGCTTCTAAGCGTTCTAATAGGACTTTATCTGATACTCTGTTCAAATAACTCATAATATTATTTTTAGTGCTTGCAAAGATACTGAATAATAATGGTTATAACAATCTATTTTGTGTTTTTGTGGTATTTTACTTTAAATAATTGTGCTATTTCACTTTTATGTTTTGCTTTATTTCATTTTGTGTTTTTGTGGTCCTTGTTCTGTTTAGTTGTAGCAGACCATATTCTGTTTGAAAGTAATTATGGCACGTGCAACATAATGAAAGGATTGATCTGAAATCGTCACAATAACATACTGGTATATCCGTTAGGAATTTGTATCTTGCCCCCATAAATCATGAGATCTAACAAAATACACATATGAAAAATACATGGCTACTAATCCTGTTGTTCATCTGTTCATTCTTCTCCTGCCGGAATGACCGGGTTGCCCATGATCTGATGAACAGGGCGGAAGGGTTTATTGAAACTGAGCCGGACAGTGCTTATGCCTTATTAAACAGTATAGAAGTTCCAGATAATCTAAATGATAGGCAGTTTGCCCGTTGGTGTATGTTGTACGGGCAGTCGGCAGATAAGCTCTTTAAGGATATGCCGTATGTCATACAGCTAAACCGGGCTTTGCATTGGTATAAAAAACATGGGACTCCGGAACAACAAGCCTGGATGGGATTGTATTTGGGGCGATCGTATATGGAAGATAAACTTTTCATACCGGCAACAGAAGTTTATTCGGAAGCCTTGGATTTGGCGAAAGAGAAACATCTGTATAATGTTGCCGGGTATATTTGCAGTTATATGGCGGATTTATATACTTACACCGGACAAACTACTGAAGAGCGGCGTAAATTTGAAGAGGCTGCCGATTTCTTTCAAAAAGCAGGTAATATGCGAAGTTATGCGTTTGCCTTGCGGGATGTGTCCAAAACATGGGCATTCGATGATTCCATGTCTATTGCTCTTGATCTGATGCTAAAGGCGGATTCGATTATTAGCGGGATGAATGATTCGGTGGGGATGGCATCGATAGCGAATGGGTTGGGGAATATTTATGAAATGTTGGGTGAGATAAACACGGCAAAAAAGTACTATTTCAAGGGACTGGCTTATGACACGACAGATATGGCCCCGATCTATTTGGCATTAGGTATACTTTATTATAATAATGACATGTTAGATTCCGCACGCTATTATTTAGAAAAAACAGATAGTCCAACAGGTAATCCGTATACTCTTTCCGAACGATATTATTTGGGTTATCTGATAGAGAAAGATGCTAATGACATTCCGAAGGCTCTGCAATATTTGGAACAATGTTATGAAGCGAAAGATTCCTTGTATGATGAGCAGAAACAAGTGGATATTGTAGATGCAGAAAAACGGCACAATTTATTTACCGTTGTCAAGAAAAACCGGAAATTGCAAACTGATATGTACATAGTATCATCTGTTGCAATTTTCATTTGTCTTGTCCTCTGTGTGCTCTATCAAGCCAGAGACAGGAGGCGGTTGAACAAGATTAATAAGCAACAATTGGTGTTAGATGAAAAAGAATATCAGCTAACAGAGTTGAGAAATGAAATTCGGGAAAAAGAAGCGGTACAAAAAGAAAAAGGAGAGACAGAACATGAAGACGTCGAGCTGATTCGGAATAAGATATCCCAAGTCCAAAAAGAAGTTATAGCTCTAAAATGTGATAAACTTCAGTACTCTTCTCTTTTTAAACAGATAAAAGATCGATGCCAAAAAGGGCATTTGAAAGATATGCAGGCTCTTTCTAAGAAAGATTGGGATAGTTTAATAGCCCTGATCGACTCCGCTTGCCCTAATGTGTTAACATTTATATGTAACAACCCGCTTGGTTTAACAAAAGCGGAGATTGAAATTTGCTATCTTAGTTTTTTAGGTCTTGGCTTGAATGAAGAAGCTATTTTGTTAGGTATCAATACCGATTCGGTGAATAAACGTAGGCTTAGAACCCGCCAGAAACTTAATTTGGTCAATACAAAGACTGGAATTAATGAATTTCTTATCAGTCAGACTTTGTAAGAAATGTTAATGTTATTTTGTCCATATAAAAGCTGCGACGTCTTGCCGCTATATAAAACAAGCCTGATTATCAGGCTTGTTTTATTACATATGTCCATATAAAAAGGCTTTTGTCCATATCGATTTTGCCCGTTTTTGTGTGTACTAAAACCTTCCTCTACTTTTGCTGCACATTTTAAAACGAACGTATATGAATACATTAAAAAAGTTAGGGTGTCTGATTTTTATATTGGCACTTTCGCTACCTTGTTTTGCAAGAAAACCCATCAAATGGAAAGGTCATTGGAAAACTAATGTTAAATCCATTATTTCCGAATGCCCAATCAGTGCATGGGTTGAAGATAACAATAAAGATTTGTTGTTAGAATTCTCAGCTAATTTAGGAACAGTAGAAGTGACTGTTACCAACCAGGCAGGAGAAGTCGTGTATAACCAATTTGTAAAGGCAGAAGCGATGTCCCCGACGATCATTTCTTTGGAGGAAGAAGTGAAAAATGGGTATATTTTATATATAACAAATGAAACAAATAATGTTTACGGGAATATATTTACAAACTTATAAAAATATCATCATGAAAAAATTAAAATTTAGCCTAATAGGTTTAGTCTCTATTCTTGCAATTTCTTGTTCAAACGAATTAATAGATGTTGAATCTCCTCAATTGGAGGTAAAAACAAAAGCATTAGGTGTTGAACCTATATTATTGGAAGATAGTATCTTAAATTTTGCGGATAATAATGCATTAGAAAATGCATTATCTGATATAGAGAACACAGTTAACTCTTTACAAAAGGAAGGATTTAAATCTATGTATAATGTTTTTGATGAAGCAATGGGGGATGCTGATAACTATTATGACACTAAAGAACATTATGAACAATTCAAAGTAAAATATGCGTCTTTGTATTTCCCAGAATATGGAGATGACTATTCCGCATATTTGCCTATCAGTGACCAAAAATTAGCAAAATTGGCCAATAAGAATGGTTTTCTTAAGGTTAATGGAGAACTTATTGATTGTAAGGATATATCAAGTTATGTGAAACTTGATAGCTTGGGCTTAACCCCTCCTAACGAAAAATTGAGGTCAACAGATGTTTTTAGCTATCGGGAGGGAAAAAATAAATTGTGGGTTAAATATTCAGTATTAGGGACAATAAGCGGTAAACCTGATTATAGTGCAGGAGTTAAATTTGAAGTCTGTTTTCGGAAAAAAGGTTTTTTGGGAGCATGGTATAATAGAAAGGCATCTACAACTATAGCTTGTGCCAATTGTGATATTGTATATGCTTCAAATCCTCTTATAGGGAAGAATATAGGAACATTTGCTCGTAAGAGTAAAAATGACTCGTTTTCATCACACGATTATGAATTTTACCCTAAAGATCTTGTAGGTGGTGGAATGGGAGGTTTTACTCTAATGGTAACCTATGGACCTTGGCCTGGTAAAACATTGGAGTTCGTTGTTACAAAATAGTAGAAGTTTCTTTAGAACATAATTTAATTAGATCACGAGGGTGTGTCAAAAGTGTCTTGTTCCCGCGCTTGGTGAGGGCTTGCATTAGAATTGGCAGTATAATAACTGATTGATAAAACCAATTCTTTTGCGTCCCTGTGTTAAGCTCGGGGATAAGAAAGAACGCATCCTCATTAAACTTATAGCTTATGAAAATGATGAAATTTATCTTAATTTGGACTGTTTTGTTTATATTACCAGCCAATGCGCAAAAATTACAAACAGGTCTTTTAGTTGGTGGCGGATTAGGTTTTGAGCATAATTTAACGCCTGATTTAAGTCATTCTGATATCTGGCAAGAGAAAGAATATATGCTTGAATATAAATATGAATATCAGTTTGGGGCATCTTTAGGTTATCGTTTTCGAATAGAAAATGGAAAAAATAATCGACTGTTTTATGATATTGACCTTTTGCTGGATGCAAAAGTCTTCAAGAATACGAAATCATATTATTTGGATCATGAGATTGCAAGCCGAGTGACAGCTCATGATGCGAATTTGGCTTTTTCTCTGTCACCTTCTGTTAATTATAAACTGATAAAAGGGTTGTATGCTGGTATTGGAATTGAGCCTACGTGGTATATGATTCCAACTACTGATGGGAAAAAGTTCGATATTCCCCTCATTTGGAAAGTTGGTTACAATATTAATAATAGAATAGATTTTGCGATTAATTATCGTTTAGGTTTCATAAACGTTGTTGATGATCGAATCTATAAGAAAGGACATATTTCAGATTTGAATTTGTCTATTTTCATCCCATTTACACTCCGTAAATAGCAAAATCTTAATTTCCCGATAGGGGTTTCCTTGATTTTCCTGCCATATAGGTAAAACCTAAAAGACGAAAAGGGAGTTGATATGAAAAGACATTTGTTGTTTCTGTTATTATTGGTTTCAATATCTGTGTCCGCTCAGGTGGAACACGGTGTGTTGGTTGGTGGTGGCGTCGGTTTTTCGATGCATGATAATGAACAATTAGATTGGGACGCATCTGATCTCAAATACAATCATAATTTGAAAGTAAATGGAATGATTGGTTACCGCTTCCGCTTTCTGCCGGAACGTATGTTCTTTTATGATCTGGATGTTACGGTAGGGTTCCAGAATATGAATTCTCGCAAGTATTCCCCGTTTTTAGCGGCTGATGGAGATTATGTTGGGCATGCTGATGGTGAAAAAGATTTTAGCGAATTTATCATGCCTGTTTCCGTTGCGGGCAGTTGGAATATCCGGTTTTCTAAGACTTGTTATTTTGGGTTGGGCGTTGCTCCGACACTCTATGCCCGCCCGCAAGCCGTCTTCGACTTGCCTGTTTTGGCAAAGTTGGGATGTCGTGCAGGAAGGCATTGCGAGCTGTCGCTTTCCTATCAATACGGTTGCCTGAATACATTAAAGCATTTCAACAACGGACCTGCTTATGGACGCACGGGACGCCTGTCCGATTTTATGTTTTCCGTGTATATCCCGTTTACCATTAAATAACAAAAACTCACATCCTTTGGATAGGGGACTTCTTTGATTTTCGGTCATAGAGATATAGTCTAACAAATAAAAAGAGAGTTGATATGAAGAAGAGTTTGATGTTTTTATTGTTGAGTTTCGTGTGTTTATCTGTTTCTGCACAGGGTGGAAAAATCAGAAGTGGTGTGATCGGTGGGGTGTCGATGGACTGGTATAATGACAAGACGATTGCCAAAGAGGGAAAAGGCTTCAACGTGCCAGATGTGAAACCGGCTTTTCATGTGGGTTATCAGTTCCAACTCGAATTGAAACACCGGTTGTCTGTGGATGCGGCTTTGCTTTATGGGCAAAAGCGGGGGGAGATAGCTTCAGTTGGCTATGAAGTGGCACCTGTAAAAGGCTATAAGAGCAAATTCGTAAGAAATTACATCGCGTTGAACGGAGTTGTTAATTATAACTTGATAGGAGGCCTGAAGCTTGGAGCTGGTGTCGAACCTACGATTCATTTTAAAGAAGATATAATGATTGGGAACAGGATTAAATCGGCATTCGATGTCCCGGTTGTACTCAAGGCTGCCTATACTTTCAAATACTTCGACCTGGCTCTGATGTATAAACATGGTACGTGCAACGTGATGAAAGGCGTTCCTTATATGAAATACGGGCATACACGTGATTTGCAAGTCTCTATATTTGTACCGATATTCCGCTAATCTTTATTGTGTTTACCTGTTTCTATACAGAATGGGGAATATCTTATTATCTTTGCCTGTCAAAGTAATAAGAATATGGAAGACGAATTTGATATAAGGGACGCGCGGGTGCCGGAAAGCGAACGGGAGTATGAGAATGCGCTCCGGCCGCTTTCGTTTCATGATTTCAGCGGACAGGCCAAGGTGGTCGAGAACCTGAAGATATTCGTGATGGCGGCTCGGATGCGTAAGGAGGCACTCGACCATGTGCTGCTGCACGGGCCTCCCGGATTGGGTAAAACGACACTGTCCAATATTATTGCGAACGAACTGGGAGTCGGCTTTAAAGTGACTTCCGGACCGGTGCTGGATAAACCGGGCGATCTGGCGGGGGTGTTGACCTCATTAGAGAAGAATGACGTCCTTTTTATCGATGAAATCCATCGGTTAAGTCCGATTGTCGAAGAATATCTTTATTCGGCGATGGAGGATTACCGGATCGATATTATGATCGACAAGGGGCCGAGCGCCCGTTCCATCCAGATCGACCTGGCTCCGTTTACGTTGGTCGGGGCTACGACACGCAGCGGTTTGCTGACGAGTCCGCTCCGTGCCCGTTTCGGGATCAATATGCACCTCGAATATTACGAGATGGAGACATTGACGAAGATTGTGCTCCGCAGCGCCGATATCCTGAATGTGAAGTGCGAGCTGAGTGCCGCCCGCGAGATTGCTTCCCGCAGCCGCGGTACGCCCCGTATCGCCAATGCGCTGTTGCGCCGTGTGCGCGATTTTGCACAGGTGAAGGGGTCCGGCGAAATCGACAAGGCGATTGCTTGCTATTCGTTAGAGGCGCTCAATATAGACCGTTACGGGCTCGACCAGGTCGACAACAAGCTGTTGACGACCATCATCGACAAGTTCGGTGGCGGTCCGGTGGGGCTGACTACGATCGCGACGGCTCTTGGAGAAGATCCCGGAACGCTGGAAGAGGTCTACGAGCCTTTCCTGATCAAAGAAGGTTTTATTAAGCGTACACCGCGTGGTCGCGAGGTGACAGAACTGGCTTATACGCATTTGGGGCGTAGCAGGGGAAGTGAACAAGGATTCATATTTGATTAAAAAGTTATGGCAGGAGGAATGAAGCGGCTCGCCGGTGAGACCGCGATTTATGGCGTCAGCAGTATTGTCGGGAAGTTCCTGAACTGGATGTTGGTGCCGATGTACACGCGTGTGTTGGCTACAGAAAGCGATTATGGAATCGTGACGAATTTGTACGCCTGGACAGCTTTGCTGATGGTGATTCTTACGTATGGGATGGAAACGGGTTTTTTCCGTTTTATGAACAAGAAGGAGATTAAGCTTCCGATGCGCGTCTATGCGACGACGCTGTTTAGCCTTGCGATGACTTCTGTTTTCTTTATGGTCTTGGTGTTCGGTGCACTGACGCCGATCAGTTATTCGCTGGGCTATGAGGCACATCCGGAATATGTCGGGATGATGGCAGGGATTGTCGCGGTGGATGCCTTTTGCTGTATCCCGTTTGCTTTCCTCCGGTATCAGGGCAGGGCGGTTCGCTTTGCCGGTATCAAGCTGTTTAATATATTCCTGAATATCGCGCTGGTGATATTCTTCCTTATCGCTTGTCCCTGGCTGTACGAGCACGTGCCGGGATTAGTCAGCTGGTTCTATGTGCCGGATTATCAGGTTGGGTATATCTTTATCGCCAATGTGGCGACTTCGGCGGTGACTTTCCTGCTTTTAGTGCCGGATATGGTTCCCGGACTTCGCGAAAAGGCCAGCTTTGTGTTGCTGAAGCAGATGCTGAAGTACTCGTTTCCGATCCTGATCCTGGGGATTGCCGGTATTTTCAACCAGACGGCGGATAAGATTCTCTTTCCCTTTCTGTTTGAAGACAAGGACTATGCGAATACCCAACTCGGGATTTACGGCGCCTGTTTCAAAGTGGCTGTGGTGATGGTGATGTTTATCCAGGCGTTCCGTTATGCTTACGAGCCGTTTATTTTTGCCAAGAATAAGAGCGACGATAATACGAGGGCCTATTCGGAGGCGATGAAGTATTTCATCATCTTCTCCCTGATTATCTTCCTGGGGGTGATGTATTACCTGGATATACTGAAATATATTGTGCCGGTGGAATATTATCCCGGACTCCGGGTGGTTCCGATTGTGATGCTGGGCGAGTTCTTCTTCGGCATCTATTTCAACCTGTCCTTCTGGTATAAACTGATTGACCAGACACAGTGGGGGGCTTATTTCTCTACGATCGGCTGTGTGGTGACGGTCCTGATAATCGTGCTGCTGGCCCCGACATTCGGCTATATGGCTTGTGCGTGGGCCTCTTTTGCCAGTAACCTGCTGATGATGATACTCTCTTATGTCATCGGGCAGAAGAAGTTTCCGATCCAATATGATTTGAAATCGGCTGCAGTTTATGGTGTGTTGGCGGTTGCCTTCTATGCCGCCGGGATGTTGCCCCGGATCGATTCGGAACTCCTCCGTCTGGGCTACCGTACGGTTCTGCTCCTGATCTTCCTCTCCATTATCGTGAAACGCGATTTGCCGTTAAGCGAATTGCCTTATATCGGAAAGCGGTTTGCATCTAAGTAGAGATGCACGGCCGTGCATCTCTATACCATAGTGTTATTTGTAGGGATTTACCGGCAACCGTAATATGAAGCGGGCGCCGCCGGTGTAATCGGTGTCCAGGTTGAGGCTGCCGTTGAGTCGTTGGGTGATCAGGCGGCAGAGGTAGAGCCCCAGGCCTGAGCCGGGAATGAAATCATCGTTTTTGGTGAAACGTTCGAATATCCATTCGCTTTTGTCGAGGGGGATTCCGCAACCTGTGTCCGTAACGGTGATACACATTGCTTTTCCGTCGTCTTCGGTTTGATAAGAGAGAGTGATATTTCCCCGTTCCGTGAACTTATTAGCATTGTTCAGCAGGTGGGAGATGATGAGGCCGAAATGACTCGGGTCCGAATAAATCAGGTCGTTATTCTTGTCTCCTTCAATCCGGTAATCGATATCCGGCTTTTGATGTAATTTCTTCAACCGGTCCATTTCATGGTGGCAAAGCAGGTCGATATGGGTCGGTTCCAGCGGAAGGACATCATTGCTGCTATCCAGCTGGGCGATAACCAATATATCATCCATCATGGATGTGATGTTATTGCAGTTCGTGAAGATGATCTTGCTGAACTCCTTTTTGTCTTCGGGGCTGATGCCCTCGCTGGTGATCAGCTCGGCAAAGCCGTTGATCGCATTCAGCGGTGTGCGTACTTCGTGGCACATGTTTTTAATAAAGGCATTCTTCATCCGTTCGCTTTCCTGTGCCTTTTCGCTGGCGATGACCACCAACCGGTTCGATTCCTGGAGTTCTTTGTAAAGGGATTTGATCTTACCCAACCGGAAGAAAATATAGATTCCGACACTGATCGCCAGGATAAGCAAAGCGAGGAACAGATAAAGCTGGCTCTGGCTTTTGCGCAATTCCACTTCCAGCGCTTTTTTCTCTATCACTAACCCGTCTACATTTTTCTTGATCTCGAGGTCTTCCACTTTGTTTTCCATGCTCTTGGTACGGGCGGAATCCAACAGTACGGTATATTCTTTATAGGCCTCATAAGCTTCTTTATACCGGTGCAGGCTGTCGAGGCAGTCTATTTTGTCTTTTAACGACAGGACGATGTTCTCGCTCAAGTCAAACGGGAAATCACCATCGCGGAAATAGTGGATGACCGAGTCGTTATAGTCGATGGCTTTTTGGTAGTCCTGTATCGACTTATAGTAGTTGAGCGATGTAAAATAACGATCGTATTCGGCGGAAAATGCGGCATCTTCAGGATATTTCTTATTCAGATTAATGAAGATGTTGAAATAGTAGGTCGCCATATCTTTTCCGACAGTTTCTGCCGAAGTAGCCAGGGTCGAGTAGGCATTCAGCAGGTGGCGTTTACTTGTGTACGGACGCTTTTTCATCTCTTTTGTTTCCGCATATTCCTTTTGCATATTCAGATAGCGAAGGGAGGCTTTTGCCCGATCTTCCGGGGCTGCTTCCATCAGGCTCAATATATTAAATGCGTTCAGGCGGAACAGAAACGAATAGTTGAGCGGGATATTATCTGATATCTTAATCAGATTGTTGAAGTGCTGGCAGACCTCTTTGTAAATGGCATCCTGGTTTTTCGGGTCGACCCGGTTGCTGTTTGCCATGCCGAGGGTGTAATAGATCGACATCTTTTCGAGTACGGGTATATTCTTTTCCGTTTCCAGCCGCAGGCGGTATTTCTCGATCAGCTTCATGCGGTCTTCGCCTTTCGTATAATAGATGACGCGTACGTCCATGATTGTCTTCATGTAGGTGACCAGGAAATCGCGGGCTTTTCCCTTTAGCTCGCGTTCGGCCTCCGCCAGATAGACGTTTGCACTGTCTTTTACGTCGTTGTTTACGTAATAGCGTAGAATCTCCGTTAAAGCCGCTTCCTTATGATAGTCGTCATTTTCGGCAAGAGCCAGATGATACAGCTGTTTGGCATAGTCCACCTGTTCCTCCTGGCGGGAAATATCCATCAGGTTCGTCATGGTTTCCAGCTTCTGCTGAGGGGATGAAGCGGTTTGCAAAGCATTTATCAAAGAGTCTTTAACCGCAGTATTCGCTGTGGAAACAAGAGGGAAAAACAGGAGATATAGGAGAATAATGCGGTGTTTCATCTTGTCTTATGAGGGATTTATTTCATTTTACTTACGTGTTTGTATATTTGTTGTCCGCAAATTTAACTGAAAATCAACAATTATCCAGATATTTCCACTACTTATTTTATGTTCACTTCTCTTATTTTTTATTTCTGGATACTATTTCTATCTTTGTGCGATTATTGAATGTGTTAGCTTTTACCAATCATTTAATGGGGCGTTTTGTTACCACAACATTGATTTAATAGGATGGAAAAAGGATTGTTGCACAAGCAAATTAGGGACTTCTTTGTCCGTAATTTCGATGTCCGCCAGGAAAAAGAAGATGAGCTCGAGACCATCGAGTCCATCCGCAAAGGCATAGAATTTAAGGGAACGAATCTCTGGGTCCTTATCTTCGCTACGTTTGTCGCCTCGTTAGGGTTGAACACGAACTCGACGGCGGTGATTATCGGTGCGATGTTGATCTCTCCTTTGATGGGACCTATTATGGGTTTCGGCCTGGGTTTGGGAATCTCCGATTTCGAGCTGATCAAACGCTCTTTTCGCAATTTTGTTACGGCAACGGTGTTCAGTGTGATTACTTCCACGCTCTTTTTCCTGATTTCTCCGATCAGTGAGGCGCAGAGTGAATTGCTGGCTCGTACGCAGCCGACGGTCTACGACGTGCTGATCGCTTTCTTCGGCGGTCTGGCGGGGATTGTGGCGAGTTCGACCAAGAGCAAAGGGAATGTGATTCCCGGTGTGGCTATCGCTACGGCCTTGATGCCGCCGCTCTGTACGGCCGGTTTCGGGTTGGCAAGCGGCAACCTGTATTATTTCTTCGGCGCTTTTTACCTCTATTTTATCAATACGGTGTTTATCAGTTTGGCGACCTACTTGGTGGTGCGCCTGCTGAAGTATCCGAAGAAAGTGTTCCTCGACAAGCAACGTGAGAAGATCGTGACGCGCTATGTCGGCGTGATCGTTTTCTTTACGATCGTACCGAGCCTTTTCCTGAGCTACAACCTGATCCGCGCCAGTTATTTTAACGACCGGGTCCGTATGTTCGTCACCGAAGAATTGAGTTTTCCCAATACGCAGATACTGAACAAGACGATTACCGACACCAGCGACAAGAAAGAGGTGAAAGTAGTCCTGATCGGCGAAACGGTGCCCGAAACGATGATCACGAATGCCCGTGCAAAGATGCCGAAATACGGTCTGAAAAATGTAGACCTTGTCGTGCAGCAGGGATTCGGGCAGGAAGCTACCGATATTAACGAGTTGAAAAGCCTGCTGATGCAGGACCTGTATAAAAACAACGAAGAAGTACTCCGTGCGCAGGCAGTGCAGATCGATTCACTGAAACGTGACCTGAACAGGTATCATACTTATAACCATCTCACGGTCGATCTGATGCCCGAGATGAAAGTGCTTTTCCCATACGTCGAGGAAGCCTCCTGTGCACGAACTTATCTGATGGCTGCGGATAGTGCCAAACCCGATACCGTTCTGTTAGTCTATCTGAAGAGTAAGGAAAAGGTACTCGAGGCGGAGCAGAAAAAGATTAAGGAGTGGCTTGCCGCCCGTGTGGAACAAAAGAAAATCAAATTAATAATTGAATAATAAATAAAGAATGAGTTTTATGAAGAAGTTGTGGGCTGTGTTATTGATTCTCGTTATCTCAGGCCAAGTATTTGCCGACGAGGGCATGTGGGTTCTGAAAGAGTTGAATAAACAAAACCTGGAAAGAATGAAGGAGTTGGGATTTACTCCGTCTTACGAACAGTTGTACAGTGAAACTGACCCTTGTGTTGCCAATGCCGTTGTCATCTTCGGAGGAGGATGTACGGGTATTACCGTCTCGAACGAAGGACTGGTCTTCACCAACCACCATTGTGGTTTCGGTTCGATCCAGCAGTTGAGCAGTGTGGAACATGATTACCTGAAAGACGGTTTCGTTTCCCAGAGTAAAGAAGAAGAGTTGCCGGTTCCGGGCCTGACCGTCCGTTACCTGCGTGAGACGGTGGACGTGAGCGACCGCATCAATTCGCAGATCGGCGATATCAAGGAAGAACACCTGCGCCTGGCTGCCGCCGACTCGATCGGGCAGGCGATAGCCGACTCGGTAGGGAATACGGAATTCCTGTCTGCCGACGTGATCCCTTTCTATAATAATAACAAGTATTTCCTGATCGTTTACGATGTCTACAACGACGTTCGCATGGTGTTTGCCCCGCCCAGCTCGGTGGGTAAGTTCGGTGGCGATACGGACAACTGGATGTGGCCGCGCCATACGGGCGACTTCTCCGTCTTCCGCGTATATGCCGATGCCGACAACAAACCGGCAGCCTATAGCAAGGACAACAAACCCTATCAGCCGAAATACGTGGCCGAAGTCTCCCTGCAAGGTTATCAGGACAAGGATTACGCCATGACGATCGGTTTCCCCGGCAGCACGGACCGCTACCTCTGTTCATGGGGCGTCGAGCAGCGCATCGAGGACAGCAACAAGCCCCGTATCGAAGTGCGCGGCATCAAGCAGGCGATCTGGAAAGACGCGATGCTGAAGAGCGACGAAGTCCGTATCAAATACGCCTCCAAATATGCCGGCAGCTCCAACTACTGGAAGAACTCGATCGGTATGAACAAAGGCCTTGCCAACCTGAAGGTGATCGACCGCAAGCGCGAGGAAGAAGCCGCTTTTGCTGCCTGGGTGGCACAGGATGAGAAACGCAAGGAAGTCTATGGCGACGTCCTGAACCTCTTGGAAAAAGGATATACCTCTTCCAGCGAATATAAGAAGATCTCCACCTACTTAGGTGAAGCTTTCTTGAGCGGCGCCGAGATCGTCAAACTGGCCCGCATGATCCAGAGTGTGGATGTGAAAGGCTCTACCCCCGAAGAGATCGATGTCTTCCTGGAAGACAACATCAAGTCGTTCTTCAAGGACTACGACGCAACTCTCGACCAGAAGGTGCTGGCCGCCATGATGCAGGTAGCCAAAGAGCGTGTCCCGGCTGAAAACCTCCCGGATATCTACAAGAAGATCGACAAGAAATACAAAGGCGATTACAAGAAGTACGCCGCCGACCTGTTCAAGAAGACCTCTATCCTGTCGTACGACAATATCGCCGAAATGCTGAAAGACCAGAAGAAATATGCGAAACTGAAAAAAGACCCGGCAGCCGAATTGAGCCTGTCCGTCCTGATCTCCCTCTTCGAATTGCAGCAGCTCACAGGCGATTCCTATTACGACATCGCCAAAGGCGAACGCCTCTATTTCGCCGGCCTGAAAGAGATGTATCCTGAAAAGGCTCTTTCTTCGGATGCCAACTTTACGATGCGCGTAAGCTACGGCTCTGTTGGCGGCTATCGTCCGTACGACGCAGCTTGGTATAACTATTATACGACCGAAAAAGGTATCTTTGAAAAAGAGAACCCGGAGAGCGACGAGTTCTGGGTACAACCGGAAATCCTCGACCTGATCCGTAGCAAAGACTTCGGCCAGTATGCCAATAAGGACGGCGAATTGCAGCTTTGCTTCCTTTCCAACAACGACATCACCGGCGGTAACTCCGGTAGCCCGGTGTTCGACAAGAACGCCCGCCTGATCGGCCTCGCCTTCGACGGCAACTGGGAAGCCATGAGCGGCGACATCGCTTTCGAACCGGACCTCCAGCGCACAATCAGCGTAGACATCCGCTACGTCCTGTACATGATCGACAAATGGGGAAAATGCCCGCGGTTGATCGAGGAGCTGAAGTTGGTGAAATAAGAAAGATTAGTATCGTATAGATAAGAGAAAAGGGGTGTGTCAAAAGTAAGTTCTAACGCTTTAGCGTGTCATTGCGGGCTTGACCCGCAACCTCATCCTAAACTGATTTACAATGATTAGTATGAGATGGCGGGTCAAGCCCGCCAGGACACAGACGCTATAAATAGGACTTTTGACACACTCCTTTTCCTTGATTTACAGTATTCCCGGTCGGTCGTCCGGTGTATTAACGGTCGGTTCCAGTTTCTCGACAAAGGTGAAGTTGGGTTTCGGGCCGACGCCGGCGCGTGAAAGCGTCTCCTGCAAGCGAAGGATGACGGCGTTCACCTCGTCTATGGCTGTACCGAGAGATGCTCCGTAAGTACTGTTTTTTGTCACCAAGGTATTAACCTGATAAAGGGAGTTGACGGCAGATGCCAGCTCTTTGTAAGCAGCGTCCACCTTCGGGCGGATCGACTTCATGTTATCCGAAATCGTACGTGCAAGGCTCTCCTTCGAACGTTTGTTGTAGATCGTGTTGAAAGCTTTATTTGCATTATCGAGTTCGACGATGTCGTTCGTCAGGCCCAGCGTTTCGATGTCTTCTTCTATATCGCCTTCTTGCATCTTTTCTGCAAAATCTTTCACTTCTGCAGTCTTTTCCGCATAGCTTTTGCGCGGTGCATTTCGATAAGGAGTAAGATAAAAATACAGCCGGGTGGCAGCTTCCTCTTTTGACTTGACCGGACAATGGATGTTAGTTTCGATCGTTTGTGCAATGTAGAGGAAAAGCTCGTCGCGTTTTTTGTCGGCGGCTTTTACTTCCGGTGTTTCCATGTAATTTCTGTTGCGCAGGTAGCATTCATTCTCTATTTCGAACAATTCCTTATAAGTATCACGCAGGGTTACAATGCCATGTGTAGTAACGAAAGCAGAACTGAGGATATCGAGGATATCGGTATGGAACTGGTAATGTTCGCCGTTACGAGGGCGTGAAAGATCAAATTTCTGATTAATCTGTTTCATGATATAAAATTTATTAAGTGAATAAAATAATCGTTTTTTCGGAAGTTCCCGCTAAGTCAAAAAATCATTTTTTAAGATGTCGGGAGTTTCCGACGAGTTAAAAAATAGTTTTTCTCTCTTTCGGGAGTTTCCGACGAGTTAAAAAGTGATTTTTTGAGTTTTCGGAAAGTTCCGCGATCTTAAAAAATAATTTTTTGACCTTTCGGAAACATCCGGAGACTTAAAAAATCATTTTCTATATTTTCGGAAACTTCCGGAAAGCTTTTTAGCTATTTTTTGTGACATTTAGGAGGCTCGGGAAGATTCAGTTCTAAAAGTGTATCCGATTTGTACAAATCAGATATACATTTCTGGTTTTCTTCATACATTGCGACCGCTTTTTCAAGTTTTTCCAACGATTTGATTTGTGCCTGTATATATTCGTCATAATCCGGACGGTTTTGATCGGTTGTCCGATCCAGGAATGTTTTCGTGTTTTCAGCTTCAGGTAATCCTGCAGCGCTTCGTTACGAATCTCTTTATTTGTCATTGCGGGTGTAAACATAATCGTATTGTGTTTTTGTTTGATTAACTTGATCTCAAAGGTATGCTTTATTTTGATAAATCTTCTTTTTCCCTTGAATATTATTTCTTCTGTAGAATATTTGACAGATAAATCATTCAGATCTTCTTGAATTAATTACTTTTGCAGGAAAGTAATATGAAATACATACCATGAGAACATTTAATAACCTGATCATCGGTGCCGGCCTTCTGGCTGCCGTTTCTCCTGCACGGGCAGAGGATAAAGAGACGCCTGCCGAACGGCCGAATATCCTCTTTATCCTTTCCGACGACCATACTTCGCAGGCGTGGGGGATATACGGGGGAATCCTGAGCGAATATGTAAAAAATGAGAATATACGACGGCTGGCTGCCGAGGGCTGTGTGCTGGACAATTGCTTCTGCACAAACTCGATCTCTGCGCCCAGTCGCGCCGCCATACTGACGGGCGCTTACAGCCATCATAACGGAGTCTACACCCTTGAGGACGGCCTCGACCCGATGACCGATAATATCGCCAAGCAGATGCAGCAAGGTGGCTACCAGACTGCGCTGATCGGCAAATGGCATCTGAAACGGCAACCCTCCGGTTTCGATTATTTCAGTGTCTTTCACGATCAGGGCGAGTATTGGGATCCGCTTTTCAAGACTGCCGACGGCTGGGTGGACGATGACCAGGGAAAGAGTGGTAAGCCGGAGAAAGGCTTCTCGACCGACCTGGTGACCGACAAGACGATCCAGTGGATCCGTTCGCGCGAGAAGGACCGTCCCTTTATGATGTGCTGCCATTTCAAGGCGACGCACGAGCCTTGGGATTTCCCCGAACGGTTAGCGCATCTTTATGACGACGTCACGTTCCCCGAACCGGCCAATATGATGGAGTTCGGACCGGAGAAATCCGGCCGTACCTTCCCCGGGCAACAGCTCGAGAATATGGCGTGGCGCTGGGAGACGGCTTCGAAAGACCCTGCTTCGTGGTGGTGCCAATATCCCGAATTGCCGTTCTCCATCCAGGGAATGGGAAAGGAGGAGGCCCGTCGGAAGACTTATCAGAAGATGATCCGGGATTACTTGCGCTGCGGGGCCGCCATCGACGATAACATCGGCCGTCTGCTCCGTTTCCTCGACGAAGAAGGGTTGTCACGGAATACGATCGTAGTTTATGTCTCCGACCAGGGATATTTCCTCGGTGAACATGGCTTCTTCGATAAACGCATGATGTTCGAGGAGCCGTTGCATATGCCTTTCGTGATCCGTTATCCGAAAGAAATCCCTGCCGGGACACGCAATGGCGATATCATCCTCAACACCGATTTTGCCTCTACGCTGGCGGACTATGCCGGAGTGAACGCTCCGTCCTGCAGCGAAGGCCGCAGCTTCCGCGACAACCTGAAAGGCGAGACTCCGCGTGACTGGCGCCAGTCTATGTACTATCGTTATTGGACGCATCACAAGATCCGCCCGGCGCATATGGGTATCCGTAACCACCGCTACAAGCTGATGTTCCTTTATGGCGATCCGTTGAACGCGACCGGTTCGGACAAAGCACCCGTCACTCCCTCCTGGGAATTTTATGACCTTCTGTCTGATCCCCACGAAGATCACAACGTCTACAATTCCCCCGCCTACGCCGGCGAGATCGAGCGGATGAAACGCGAACTTTTGCAACTCCGCCGCGAAGTCGGCGATACGGACGAGGCAACGCCCCGGATGCAGGAGATTATAGATGGGTATTACTGGTAAGTAACAAGCTCATCCTTTTTTCATCTTCTTGTACTCCCTCGGCGGCATTCCCATCACCTTGCTGAAGAGGCGGGAGAAGTAGTAGGTGTCCTCGATCCCGATCTTATAGCAGACCTGGTTGATCTTCATATCCGTGAAGTCCAACAGTTGGCAAGCCTGCTGGATTTTCAGCTGGTTGAAGTAGGCGAGTGGGGCATAGCCTGTCCGCTGGCTGAACAGGGCGGAGAAATGGGAGGCGGAATAGCCCGTGTGGTCGGCGATCTTCTGCAAGGTCAGCCGTTTTTCGATGTTTTCCTTCATGAAATGGATGGCAGCCGTGACGATGTCGTTCTTCTCCGTTTCGTTGTGGGCGGCATCCCGGTATTGTTGCAGGTAGCGGAGTGTCCCGAGATAGTGGTAGAAGATGGAGCTGGCATATAGCAGGTTCTCGTGGCTGTAACCCATTTCGAGTGTCCGGAATATCTCTTCGAACATGTCGATCCGGTTGCTGATGCGCGAGTGTACGCCTGGCTTGACTTCTACCGGGCGGGTATATTGCCGCGCAAAGTGGGAAGCCAGTTTCCCCTTGAAATGTATCCAGTAGATTGTCCAGGGATCTGCTTCATTTGCTCCGTAGGCATGCGGTTTCCCTGCCGGCAGTATGAAGTATTGGTTGGCGGTCACGGAGTGTTCCTGCCCTTCCGTCCGGTACCAACCGGAACCTTCCGTGCAGTAAATAAAGACAAATTGGGAGATCGGTTCTTCCCGTTCCCGGAAATGGTGCAAGGCTTTCGGGTAATATCCGATGTCGGTAATGTGCAGGATGGAAGAGATTGGGTCTTCTTCCATGTCATGGATAATGGATTGGGGAAGGACAAGTGCCCGTTCACCGCTGAAACCGTCTTTTCTTTTGATCATGGCTGATAGATTTAAGAATACTGCAAACTTACGATTAAAATCGGAAGATTGTCCATTGTTATAGACTTTTTATCTATTTTCCGTTTATACGGAAGTTCTTTACTTTGCATCATATCTTAATAACTGATTATCATGAAGCAAACGACAGCCTATTTATTACTGATCTGCCTCGTCTCGGCGATGGGGGGATTACTGTTCGGTTACGACTGGGTCGTGATCGGAGGAGCTAAAATCTTTTATGAACCCTTTTTCCATCTGGAAGGTTCGGCCGCTCTGCGCGGGTGGGCGATGAGCAGTGCGTTGATCGGTTGTCTGGCGGGTGCTTTGCTGTCCGGCGCGTGGAGCGATCGCTACGGGCGTAAGAAGATGCTCATTGCGGCATCCTTTCTTTTTGTCGCTTCGGCTGTGGGGACAGGGGCGGTGGACAGTTTCTTCTGGTTTGTCGTCTATCGCATTATAGGAGGTTTCGGTATCGGTATTGCCTCGAATGTCTCTCCGGTCTATATAGCGGAGGTGTCTCCCGCTTCCGTTCGCGGAAAGTTCGTTTCCCTCAACCAGTTGACGATCGTGTTAGGTATCCTGATGGCGCAGTTGGCAAACTGGCAGATCGGGGAGTACTTTACTGCCGGCGGGGAAACATTGAGCGCCGGGAGCATCGAATGGGCCTGGCGCTGGATGTTCTGGGCCGAACTGATCCCGGCAGGCTTGTTCTTCATCCTCTCTTTCGTGATTCCCGAAAGCCCCCGGTGGCTGGCTACGACCGGACGGACAGCCGAGGCCGGAAAAATCCTGGGACGTGTGGGCGGAACAGAATATGCCCGGCAGACGCTTTCCGAACTGGGACAGTTGAACGGAGATAAGAAAGAAAAAGCCAACTGGGGAGCCTTGCTTCAACCCGGTGTGCGCAGTGTGTTGGTGATCGGGATTGTCCTGGCCGTCTTCCAGCAATGGTGTGGTATCAATGTGATCTTCAATTATGCGCACGAGATATTCTCGGCTGCCGGTTATGCCGTGTCGGATGTCCTGATGAATATCGTGGTGACGGGTGTGACGAATGTGGTCTTTACGTTTGTTGCGATCTATACGGTGGACAAATGGGGACGGCGTACGCTGATGTTTGTCGGTTCGGCAGGCTTGGCGTTGATTTATGCGATTCTGGGGACTTGCTATTTCTTAGGTATAAGCGGCTGGCCGATGCTGTTGCTGGTCGTGCTGGCGATCGCCTGCTATGCGATGTCGCTGGCTCCGGTGGTCTGGGTTGTCCTTTCCGAGATATTCCCGGTCCGCATACGTGGTATGGCGATGGCGCTCTCCACCTTCTTCCTTTGGGTGGCCTGCTTCCTGCTTACCTATACTTTTCCGCTTTTGAATGAGGCGGTCGGCGCCTCGGGTACGTTCTGGCTGTATGGCGGGATCTGTCTGGCAGGCTTCCTCTTTATACGGGCGCGGCTTCCGGAAACCAAAGGAAAGACATTGGAAGAACTTGAAAAAGAATTAACGAAATAACTTTAGAATATGGCAGAGAATGTAAAAGTTTGGGAAGAAGATATCCTTCTCCCCACCTATGGCATCGGTAAACCGGAAAAGAACCCGATGTTCCTGGAAAAACGCGTTTACCAGGGAAGCAGCGGAGTGGTATATCCATATCCTGTGATTGAAAAGATTGAAGATACTTGTGAGGACAAGTCGTATCACGCGGTCTATCTGGAGAATGAATATATAAAGGTGATGATCCTGCCTGAATTGGGCGGACGTGTGCAGATGGCGTACGATAAGATCAAGGAGCGCCATTTCATCTACTACAACCATGTGATCAAACCGGCTCTGGTCGGCCTGACAGGTCCCTGGATCTCCGGCGGCATCGAGTTCAACTGGCCGCAGCATCACCGCCCCAGCACCTTCCTTCCGGTGGACTATTCGATCGAGAAGCGCCCCGACGGCAGTGTGGTGGTCTGGGTGAGCGAGCGGGAACGGATGTTCCATCAGAAAGGGATGGCGGGCTTTACCCTGCGTCCGGGACGTGCCGTGCTGGAGATACAGGGCAAGGTTTATAATCCGACTCCCCTACCGCAGACATTCCTTTGGTGGGCGAATCCGGCGGTGGCGGTCAACGAACATTACCAGTCTGTCTTTCCGGGCGATGTGAATGCCGTGTTCGATCATGGCAAACGTGATGTTTCCCGTTATCCGATTGCGACCGGAACCTATTATAAGATGGATTATTCGGCGGGTGTCGATATCTCCCGTTATAAGAATATTCCGGTGCCCACTTCCTACATGGCTATCCGTTCCAAGTATAATTTCGTCGGCGGTTACGAGAACGATACCCGTGCCGGCGTCTTGCATGTCGCAAACCATCATATCTCTCCGGGTAAAAAGCAATGGACCTGGGGAAACGGTGATTTCGGGCAGGCCTGGGACCGCAACCTGACGGATGCCGACGGCCCTTATATCGAGCTGATGACCGGTGTCTATACCGACAACCAGCCCGATTTTACCTGGCTGCAACCGTATGAAGAAAAGACCTTCACGCAGTTTTTTATGCCCTACCGGGAATTAGGTGTTGTCAAGAATGCCTCTTCCGATCTGTTGATGAATATCGAACCGGAAGGAGAGGTGTCGCGTTTGAAGATATTTGCCACTTCTGCACAGAAAGGGTTGCATATCGTGGTGACAAAAGAGGGAGAGCCGGCGTTGGACATCGTCTGTGACATCACCCCTGAAATAATCTTGGAGGAAGAAGTACCGGTCAGAGACCTGACAGGCATAAAGGTGTCGGTTTATAGTCCCGGAGGGAAACTCCTTCTCGGCTGGGAACCCGAACCCGATGAGATCAAGGAAGTACCCGAACCGGCTAAAGCGGCTCTCGATCCGAAAGAGATCCGGACGACGGAACAGCTGTATCTGACCGGACTTCACCTCGAACAATATCGCCACGCGACATATTCCGCCACCGATTACTATGAAGAGGCGCTCCGCCGTGATCCGGGCGATGTGCGGAATAATAATGCGATGGGCCTGTGGCTGATCCGTAAGGGACAGTTTGCCAAAGCCGAACCCTATTTGCGCCGGGCGGTGAAGACGCTGACCGAAAGGAATCCGAACCCCTATGACGGCGAACCGTTGTATAATCTCGGGCTCTCCCTGAAATATCAGGGTAAAACGGAAGAAGCGTACGACTATTTCTATAAGGCTTGCTGGAATGCCGCCTGGCAGGATGCCGGCTATTATTCGTTGGCACAACTCTCCGCCGCAAAAGGAAACTGGGAAGATGCGCTATATGAAATAGATAAATCCCTGCTCCGTAACTGGCATAACTTGCGTGGACGTCATCTGAAAGCGATTGTTCTCCGTCATCTCGGACGCACCGATGAAGCGCTCGCTCTGATCCGCGAATCGCTAACCATCGACCGTTTTAATTTCGGTTGTAGCTTTGAAGAATATTTGCTGACGGAGAAGAAAGAGGTCCTGGACGATCTGGTGCTCCGGATGCGTCGGGAAGGTCATAATTATGAGGAACTGGCCCTCGATTATGCTTCTGCCGGCTGCTGGAATGAAGCCTTGAAGGTGGTTGAGGTAGCTTGCGAAGCGGTTACAACGGGACGGACCATGCTCTACTATTACAAGAGTTGGTTCCTGCTGGTGTCGGGCCGGATGAGAGAGGCGGAAATGGCAATTTGTATCGCCGAACATCAGCCGGCCGACTGCTGTTTCCCGAATGTTTTGGAAGCGATTCTTGCTCTTCAGGCTGTGGTCCGTTTTGCAGAGTTTACCCCCAAAGCGTATTATTATCTGGGTAACCTGTGGTACGACAAACGGCAGTATGCCGAAGCTATAGCTGCATGGGAAAAGTCGATAGAGCAGGACGATACCTTCCCGACAGTCCTCCGCAACTTGTCCCTGGCATATTTCAATAAGCTGGGCAAACAACAGGAGGCGGTCGCTTTGCTCGAAAGAGCCTTTAAACTGGATATACGGGATGCCCGTATCCTGATGGAATGCGACCAGCTGTATAAGCGCCTGAACCGTCCTCATGCCGATCGTCTGGCCATATTGGATAAAGTCAAGGAGACGGCTTTTTCCCGCGACGACCTCTATCTGGAATACGTCACCCTGCTCAACCAGTCGGGACGCTACGAAGAGGCGATCCGCATGATCGACGCCCGCCGTTTCCATCCCTGGGAAGGTGGAGAGGGGAAAATCCCTGCACAATACCAACTGGCGCGTGTCGAACTGGTGAAAGCCTGCCTGAAAGCCGGAGAGAACGAAAAAGCATTAACACTGATCGAAGAATGCTTCGTCTATCCCCATAATTTGGGAGAAGGTAAATTGTATGGAGCCCAAGAGAACGATTTCAATTATTATAAAGCCTGCGCCCTGCAAGCATTGGGACGTGAGGCGGAAGCGCATGACCTGTTCCTGGCCGCAAGCGTCGGCAATAGCCAGCCGGCAGCCGCCATGTATTACAACGACCAGAAGCCGGATAAGATTTTCTACCAGGGATTGGCGCTCCGCAAGCTTGGACGCGAGGAGGAGGCCCGCAGCCGCTTCAACCGCCTGATCGATTTTGGGGAAAAGCACCTGTTCGACACCTTCAAGATGGATTATTTCGCCGTCTCCCTTCCGTCTCTCCAGATTTGGGAAGACGATATGGACAAGAAGAACCGCATCCACTGCAACTACCTGATGGGCCTCGGCCACCTCGGCCTCGGCCATCCGGAAAAGGCAGAAACCTATTTCAGCATTGCCGCCGAAATGGACAACAACCACCAGGGAGTACAGATCCATCGGCAGATGATAGGAACGGTATAAACAAATATATCAATCACTTAAACAGATAAGATTATGAAACTGCGGAATAGCGTGTTGTTCTTGATGTCGATAGGATTGCTTTCCTTGATGTCTTGCCGGAGGGGACCGGCCGAACTGTCTTTGGCGGGTGAGTGGCAATTTGCTTTGGACCCGGAAGATATAGGTGTGAAACAGGAATGGCAGAATAAAGAATTGGGAGAAACGCTCCGCCTGCCGGGTTCCTTGCAGGAACAGGGGAAGGGGGAAGATGTCAGCCTGGATACGAAATGGACGGGACAGATTGTCGACAGCTCCTGGTATAAGGCCCCCGAATATGCCAAGTACCGCCAGGCAGGTAATATCAAAGTCCCTTTCTGGTTGAATCCGGATAAGCATTATGTGGGTGTCGCCTGGTATCAGAAGAAAGTGAATGTCCCGTCCGGTTGGGAGAACCGTCCGGTCATACTGAACCTCGAACGGACGCATTGGGAAACCACTCTTTTCCTGGATGGCCAAAAGGTAGGGTCGCAAAATTCTTTGCAGACGCCTCACCGTTATCTCCTGAATGGATTGAAAGCCGGAGAACACACCTTTACCTTGCGGGTGGATAACCGCCTTTACGTCGATGTCGGCATGAATGCGCACAGTGTTTCCGACCATACGCAAAGCAACTGGAACGGGATTATCGGAGAGATGAAACTATCTGCGAAACCATCCCTTTATATCGAATCCGTACAGATCTTCCCGGATATAAAAAAGAGGCAAGCGCAGGTAAAGATCCAATTAAAAGGCTCGGCAGAAGCAGGCGCATCTACCGTTTCATTGCAGGCCGTGACGTTTGACGGCAAATCTGTCGGAAGCTCGGTGCAGTCGGCCGTTGAGCCCGGAAAAGAGAATGAACCGGTTGAACTGGTTGTCGATATGGGAGAAGAAGCCGGGCTTTGGTCGGAACATACCCCCAATGCCTATAAGATGAATGTTTCCGTTCAGTCTTCTGGCGGGACGGATGAAGCCTGTTACGACTTCGGCCTCCGTGAGTTCAAGGCAAACGGGACCCGTTTTGATGTCAACGGACAGCCCGTTTTCCTCCGGGGCACGCTGGAATGCTGTATTTTCCCGCTGACAGGCTATCCCGCCATGCAGCCTGACTATTGGGCAAAGATCTACCGCACCTGTAAGGAATATGGCTTGAACCATGTCCGCTTCCATTCCTGGTGTCCTCCGGAAGCCGCTTTCCATGTGGCGGACAGTATGGGAATCTATCTGCAGGTGGAATGTGGGGCCTGGGCGGAGGTCGGCAGCGGCAAACCGCAGGACCAGTGGCTGAAGGAGGAAAGCGACCGTATCCTGAAAGCATATGGCAATCACCCTTCGTTCTGCATGATGGTGTATGGGAATGAACCTGCCGGAACGGATCAGGTGGCTTATCTGTCCGGCCTGGTCGATTATTGGAAAAGTAAGGACTCCCGCCACGTTTATTCCAGTGCCGGCGGATGGCCCTATGTCGGGAATGCTGATTACTGGAATGCCCCTAATCCGCGTATCCAGGCTTGGGGAGCAGGTCTCAGGAGTATTATCAACAAGGAAGCCCCGCGAACGGATTATGACTTTGCCGGTATCATCCGGCAGGATATGCCGACCGTCAGTCACGAGATCGGTCAGTGGTGTGTCTATCCGAACTTCAAGGAGATAGAGAAATATACGGGCGTACTGAAAGCCAAGAATCTGGAAATATTTCGGGAAACCCTGGCGGAAAAAGGAATGGCTGATATGGGAGAAAAGTTCCTCTACGCCTCCGGTCGCCTGCAGACTCTTTGTTATAAGGCGGATATCGAAGCCGCCCTGCGTACCCCGGGCTTTGCCGGTTTCCAGTTGCTCGACCTGCATGATTTCCCCGGACAGGGGACGGCGCTTGTCGGTGTGCTCGACCCTTTCTGGGATGATAAAGGATATGTGACGGGCAAAGAATACAGTACGTTCTGTAACGGTACCGTTCCGTTGATTCGTTTTCCGAAGATGGTCTGGTTGAATAATGAGGTACTGGAAGTCCCCCTGGAAATAGCTCATTTCGGAGAAAAGGCGATGCCCGGTGCAACAATCCGCCTGTGTATTTCGACGATGGATGATGAACTGCTGGAACAACGTTCTTTCACTTGTGACCTGCCGCTTGGCAATTGCATACCGGTCGGTACAGCTCGTTGTGACCTGTCTCGTTTTAAAGAGCCTGTCCAGCTACTCGTTTCGGTTCAGGTTGAGAACACGGACATACGGAACCAATGGCATATCTGGGTTTATCCCGCGGAAAAGAAGGCAATAGACAAGTTGCCGTATATCACGACCCGTCTGGATAAAACGGCGCAGGACAAGCTGAATAACGGCGAATCCGTATTGCTGTTGACCTACGGAACCGTTCCGCCGGAAAAGGGAGGCGATATCGCTGTCGGTTTCTCCAGCATCTTCTGGAACACTGCCTGGACACGCGGACAAGCCCCTCATACACTCGGCGTTTGTTGTGATGCGAAACATCCCGCACTGGCCGCTTTCCCCAATGAAGGAGTGAGCGATTATCAGTGGTGGGACCTGATGAGCCGTTGCGATGCCATGATCCTCGATGACTATCCGGACGGCTTCCGCCCGATTGTCCATATCGTGGATGACTGGTTTACGAACCGTAAACTCGGGATGCTCTACGAAGCCCGTGTCGGCAAAGGCAAACTGCTGGTTTGCAGTGCCGACCTGCAAAACGATCTGGCAAGCCGTCCGGCAGCCGCCCAGTTCCGGCAAAGCCTCCTGGAATATATGATGTCCGGGCAGTTTAACCCTAAGCAGGAGGTGGAAATCGATAAGATAAGATATTAAAGTCCTAACTCCCTTGTCCCCGCGCTTGACGCGGGGCCGGGGTACTTTGCTTCCTAAACAAATAAACAATAAATAGACATGAAACGACTCTCACTGTTATTGATCTCCCTCTTTGCTTGTCTGGTGGTACAGGCAGAGGAGTCCGGGCGAATGGACCTGTCCGGCCTGTGGCGTTTCCAACTGGACCCGATGGGGTTTGGCAAGACACCCGGATCGGAATTGTATTTAAGTAAACTGACCGAAACGATCACTTTGCCCGGCTCTATGGATGAAGGAGGCAAAGGCATTCAGAATATAGTGGCGCATGTGGACCGCCTGAGCCGTAAATTCGAATACTGCGGGCAGGCGTGGTACCAGCGTGAAGTGGTGATCCCGGAAGACTGGAAAGGGAAGGAAGTGATCCTTTCGCTGGAACGTTGCCATTGGGAAACGGCTGTCTTTGTGGATGGCGAACCGGTTGCGACCGATGAACGCCTCTCCACCCCGAACCGTTTCATTCTGACTAAACAGCTGACGCCCGGCCTGCACACGCTGACCCTGTGCATCGATAACCGTCTGAAATATCCGATGGACCAGTGGACACACGGAACGACCGAATATACGCAAACAAACTGGAACGGGGTAGCCGGACGGATGGAACTGATCGCTAAACCGTCTTGCTATATTGAAAAGATGGATATCTATCCCGATACCGAAACCGGGAAGGTAAAAGTCAGCCTTGCCTTCCATACTGCCGGAAACCCGGTAAAGGGGACCCTCACGCTTCACATCCGTGAAAAGGGAGGAAAAGAGGTTTGCCGGGCGGTAGTCCCTGTCGCCCTGTCAGGCGCCAGCACGATCGAGCACGAACTCGCGTTAGGCAAGGATATGAAACTGTGGGACGAGTTTTCCCCCGCTCTCTACGATCTGACAGCGACGCTCGATACGGAAGCCGGTGAAGACCTGCGCTCGTCTGTTTTCGGTATGCGCCACGTGGAACAGGGACGCCATCATGTCCGCCTGAACGGCCGCGATATCCACCTGCGCGGTGTTCTGGACTGCTGTGTCTTCCCGATCACCGGCTATCCGGCTACGGATGTGAAGGAGTGGAAGCGTATCATGGGTACGGTGAAAGATTACGGGATGAACCATATCCGCTTTCATTCCTGGTGCCCCCCGGAAGCCGCTTTCGATGCGGCCGACGAACTCGGATTGTACTTGCAGGTGGAACTTCCGATGTGGATCAAGGATGTCGGCCGATACCCCGCCCGCCGCGACTTCTTCGAGAAGGAGATGTATGCCATTCTGGACGAGTATGGCAACCACCCCTCCTTTATCCTCTACTGTAACGGTAATGAGAACGAAGGCGACTTCGCTGTGTTGGAGGACCTTGTGAAGAAGGGACAGGCTTACGACCCCCGCCATCTCTATTCCGCCTCCACAGCCCGTACGCACGTCAAGGCAGACCAGTATTACGCCTCCCATGTAGCCGCCAATGTCGGGGATAAGAACCGGCGCTGGATCACCGTCTACGAGGGCAAGCCCTCCACCGATTGGGACCTCTGTGAGGAATCGGCCATCGACGTGCCGGTCATCGCCCACGAAACGGGCCAACGCTGCATGTATCCCAACTTCGAAGAGATGAAGAAATACACCGGTGTGCTGGAACCCCGTAACTTTAAAGTATTCCAGGATCGCCTTGCCCGTAACGGCATGCTGCACCAGGCTGACGAGTTCTTCCGGGCAACCGGTGCGCATACTGTCCTTCAGTATAAGGAGGTGAACGAAGCCCTGCTGCGTACCTCCACCTCCGGCGGCTTCCAGCTGCTCGGCCTTTCCGACTTCCCGGGACAGGGAAGCGCCTTCGTCGGTATCCTGGATGCTTTCTGGGAGAGCAAGGGATTGGTGACGCCGGAAAAATTCCGCGAGTCATGCGCTCCGGTCGTCCTTCTGGCACGTCTTCCGAAACGTATCTATACAAACAATGAAACCTTCACTGTAAAATTGGGTGTCTATCAGTTCGGTCCCGAAGCGATCCGCAAGGGACAACTCGCCTGGCAGCTCGAGGGCGAAGCCGGCGATATCGTCGGAAGCGGTAAGATCAGCCACAAGGAGATCCCGTTCAGTACGGTTGACTCCCTGGGTGTGGTCAATATCCCGTTGGATAAAGTCACTGTCGCCGGAAAATATACGTTGAAGGCGCGTATCGCAGGCGGTGTTTGCAATGAATGGGACATCTGGGTCTACCCGGCTGTGAAACAACCCGCATCCGAAGGATATACATACGTCCGCCAATGGGAAAAGGCTAAGGAGTTGCTCCTGAAAGGCGAAAACGTCCTGCTGGTTCCGGATAGTTGTGCCGGGCGGAAAGCGCATTTCGCCAGCCATTTCTGGAATCCGATCATGTTTAACTGGAAACCGATGATCGTCGGAACCTGCATTGATCATCAGCATCCCGCTTTTCGCGACTTCCCGACCTCTTATTATGCCGACTGGCAGTGGTGGGACATCCTGAACTACGCAACGGCGGTGGATCTGACCGATATGCGCACGTTGACCCCCGTTATCCAAAGTATCGACACCTACGAAGTGAACCGTAAATTAGGAATCTCGTTTGAAGCTAACGTTGCCGGTGGCAAGCTGTTTGTCCTTTGTGTCGATCCGGAGAAGGATATGGAAAAACGTCCGGCCATGCAACAGCTGTTGACATCCGTCCGCAACTATGTCACCTCCGACCGTTTTGCCCCGTCTGTATCTTTGCAACCGTATGAGCTGGATGCCCTGTTCGACTACAGCAAGATCCATAATACGGAAACCCAATCAAGCGAAGCTGTCAGGCAGCTGCTGAACTATTGATTAAAAATGTGACTGGAAAAATAAGAGGGAACTTCCGATAAATGGATACTATGAGCAGATTAGGATTATTATGTAAGTTATGGGTGGCTGGTTGCGCCGCTCTTCCGGCACATGATCCGTCTGAATTGCATAATTTGATATTTGCTTATCCGGACCTGGTCCGGCAATTTCAAGGATATGTAAAAACAGATTATATCGAAAAGAAAGGATTGTAAACTTAAGTTGAGTAAATGAGTTATGAAGAATTCAAGACGTAGTTTTTTAAAGAAAAGTATATTAGGGACTTGGGCATTGGGAACAGCTTCTTTTGCTTCTCCCGCTCTGGCAGAAACGGAGAGGAGAAAGCGGATAGAAGCCAAGCGTGTGGTATTGATCTGTCTGGACGGTATTTGTGTCGATGGTTTTCTGAAAGCAAAAACTCCAAATTTAGACGGTTTGTTGTCTGAAGGTGTTTTATCTTTGCAGACACGCGTGGTAATGCCTTCCGTTACGTTGCCGAATTGGACAAGTCATTTGACCGGGAGTGGTCCTGAACAGCATGGCGTGGTAGACAATAGTTGGGAAGTTTCCAAATTTAAGTTGCCGTCGATTGAAAAAGACCGGGACGGATATTATCCTTCTCTCTTTAAAGTGTTGAAAGAAGCGGTACCTCAAATGAAAACGGCTTTTTATTATAATTGGCTGAATTTGGTTTATCCATATAATAAATCCTACTTGGATGAGGTCGGTTATTTGGAGAATGATGAATATATCCCGAATTATGAGAAAGCACTTTCTTTCGTGATCAAAAATCAGGCAGATCCGACATTGGTCTTTCTGTATTCCGTACATACGGATCATGCCGGGCATAAATATAAATGGATGTCGGCAGAATATATACGGTCGATAGAAGAGGCGGATATCGAAATCGGGCGTTTTATCAATCAAATGAAACAGGCTGGTTTGTATAACGATACTCATTTTATGTTTCTGACCGACCATGGTGGCATTGAGTATGGACATGGCGGTGTCACTACGGACGAAATGATTGTGCCCTGGGGGATATGCGGACCCGGGATTGCAAAGGGATTGCGGATGGACGAGCCTAATAACACGGTGAATACGGCTTCGTTGATCCTGCATCTCTTTCAGGTCGAGCAACCGTTGTGCTGGACGGGAGAAGTTCCTTTCTCTGTTTTCAGATAAATGGCCGGACTGATGGAATATTTATATTATTGATTATTGGATGTGTATGAAAAAGGAATTTTGGATAAGTTGTATAAGCGCATACCTGTTGGTCGCTTGTAGCGGGAATGGATCACTGCCTGTCGTCCCTTCGGACAGTGATTTGCAGTTTGATAATCTGGCGCAGACCTGGGATGAAGGTATTCCGCTCGGGAATGCCACTGTCGGGGCTTTGGTCTGGCAGCGCGATTCGGCTTTGCGTCTTTCGCTGGACAGGACGGACCTGTGGGATTTGCGTCCGAGCGATAGCATCTCGGGGCCGAACAACCGCTTTGCCTGGGTGCGCGAGCAGGTGCGGAAAGGGGATTATCTGCCGGTGCAGCAGAAGTTCGACTGGCCGTATAATGCATTGCCCGCCCCTTCCAAGATTCCGGGAGCAGCCTTGGAATTTCCACTGAAGATGGGGAAGGTTTCTTCGGTGCATCTTTATCTCAATAATGCACTTTGTGAGGTCGCTTGGGATAGCGGGACGAAGCTGAAGACCTTCGTGCACGCGTCCGAACCGGTCGGATGGTTTGTGTTTGAGAACCTGCCGGATACTGTTTCGCCGGATATTGTCGCTCCTCGCTATAATAACCCCGATGAGGTTGCCAATGATAATTCGCATGCCGGTCCTGCTTTGGTCCGCTTGGGATATAAGCAGGGTACTACGCGGAAGGATGCCGGTACGGCCACTTTCCATCAGGAAGGCTGGGGTGGATTTTCTTATGATGTGGTGGTTCGTTGGGAACAGAAAGGCGGAACTCTCCGGGGTGTATGGAGTTTGACCTCTTCCCTTTCGGAAGACTGGGCTGAGAAGGAAACCGCCGATGCTATGAAGAGAGGCGTCGAGACCGATTATCGTTCGCATATGGGGTTTTGGCGTGACTACTGGGCACAGTCGTCCGTATCGCTGCCGGACACTGTTTTGCAAAAGCAGTACGATAACGAAATGTACAAGTTCGGTTCTGCCACCCGCGAAGACTCCTATCCGGTTTCTTTACAGGCTGTTTGGACAGCTGATAACGGGATGTTGCCGCCCTGGAAGGGAGATTATCATCATGATTTGAATACGCAGTTGAGTTATTGGCCTTCCTACACCGGGAACCACCTGCAGGAAGAGATGGGCTATCTGAATACCTTGTGGAACCAACGCGATGTTTATAAGCAATATACCCGTCAGTATTTTGAAACGGACGGCATGAATATACCGGGTGTTTGTACCCTGACCGGCGAGCCGATGGGCGGTTGGATACAGTACTCCATGTCTCCGACAGTCGGAGCCTGGTTGTCCCAGCATTTTTATCTGCATTGGAAGTATTCTGCCGATCGTGTATTCCTGAAGGAACGTGCTTATCCGTTCTTGAAAGAGGTGGTAACTTTCCTGGAACAAATCTCCGAGGTCGGTGCAGACGGCGTTCGCAGATTGCCGCTTAGTTCCAGTCCGGAGATCTTTGATAACTCGATCGATGCCTGGTTCAAGGATATGACAAATTACGACCTTTCCCTGATGCGTTTTGCTTTCGGTGCAGCCTCGGAGTTAGCTTCGGAACTGAACTTCACGGATGAGGCGGCCCATTGGAAAGCCGTCGGGACCGAACTCCCTGAGTTTGCGCTGGATGAAGACGGCGCGTTGGCTTTTGCCAAAGGTTTCCCTTACAATCAATCGCATCGCCATTTCTCGCATGCCATGTCCATCCATCCGCTTGGTCTGATCGACTGGAGCCAGAGTGAGAAATCCCGGCAGATCATAAAAGCAACCTTGAAGAAATTGCAGGATATCGGTCCCGATTACTGGTGCGGTTATTCTTACAGCTGGTTCGGCAACATGAAAGCCCGTGCTTTCGATGGTGAAGGGGCTGCCCGCGAGCTTCGCACTTTTGCCGAATGTTTCTGCCTGCCCAATACGTTCCATGCGAATGGCGACCAGACGAAGAGCGGAAAGTCCAAGTTCACCTACCGGCCTTTTACGCTGGAAGGTAATTTTGCCTTTGCCGCCGGTATTCAGGAGATGTTGCTTCAGAGTCATACAGGTATTATCCGTGTATTCCCGGCTATCCCGGCATCGTGGCAGGATGTCTCTTTCGATAAATTGCGTGCAATGGGAGCTTTCCTGGTCTCGGCCGAGAGAGAAGGAGGCAGGCTTCGGCAGATCCGAATCTATCCGGAGCAGGGAGGAACCTTGCAACTGGCGATCCCCGAGGGAAGCAAAATCAGTTTCGTTTCCGGAAATAAAGGAGAGAAACAGGAGCAGGATGGTATCCTGACTCTGGAAACAGGTAAAGGAGAGACGTTGACTATTGGATTTTGAGGGGGCTTATTGTAAAAAACGTCTTGAAAACCTCCTTTAGAGGCTTCGAGAAGTGTCTCCCCGACGATTGTTTTCCGGTCAAAAAAGCGCTTTCGGACCGGTTATTTTAGTGAAATATGCAATTTTTCCAAAAGACGACCGTCCTAATCGCCACCGTGACCGTGCTAATAGGTAGTGCACTCGGCACCTCGCGAAGATTAGGACGGTCGTAACGGCGATTAGGACGGTCGTAATGGAAAAGAGCTGCCTGTTTACTTCCGAATCCTTGCCATATTCCTGTCCCTTCCCCTTCATGCTTTCAAATATTCGATTCTCCGGGAGTTAAGCTTTATCGGAATGTCGGGAAAGCTCTGTTCCGATTTGACAAATGTTATGTTTTGGGGACGGGCTGCGCAGGCAACCGGTTCGTTTGTTACGAAATGTACTGTTTTGATAGCGAAAAGTCAAATTGAAATCGTTCATTTTTTGAGGTGAAATAGAAAAATAGGGGGTTATTGTAAAAAACGGTATGGATGGATGTTTTTGTAGTTTATGTATTCTTGTTGGAGATATTTGTTTTTATACAGAAAATGTAAGTGTCAATAAATTGTCAATAAAATGATATGGAAATAAGGAAAGGTTTTTGTATCATTGTATCTACAAACACACAAATATGAAAAGACACATTCACCTGATACTATTTCTGTCTATTGTTAGCTTGGGCGCTTGCCAGAAACAATCTCATATCTTTCCTCTATTTCAGGAAGCCGAAATCCTTATGGGCAGTCGGCCGGACAGTTCGTTGTACCTGCTGGAATCAGTGCAGTCTCCGGAAAACCTTCCGGTGGCAGAATATGCCTCCTGGTGTTTGCTGATCACGCAGGCACGGGATAAGAATTATGTGGAACATACGTCAGATTCGTTGATCGATGTGGCGGAACAAAAACAATTAATAAAGGAGATGGACTTATGATTAAGTATTGGATATTTTTAATTGTCATATTTCTTTCTTGTTCTGAAAAAAGAGAAATTAAAGACAAAACGATTATTTCGGTCGCAGAAGCTGTCGGGACAGGGGAGATTCTAAATTTAAGCGATTATGCCAAATCAGTGAAGTATATACCGTTGGAAACGAATGACAGCGTACTTGTGGGGCATATTGAAAATGTGATCTATGAAAACGGACATATTAGCTTATATGATTTTCAGGAAGGACTATGCTTACTTTTTCGTGAGGATGGAAGTTATAAGAGTCGTTTGGGACAAAAAGGGCATGGACCTGGAGAATATTCTTTTATACGGGCTATGAGTCTTATGCCTGAATCAGGGAATGTCTTTTTAAGTACTAATGAGGGATATTATGTGTATAATTTGGATGGAGTATTTGAAAAATCGATGCCTCGTATTGAAGTTCCACCACCTTTCTTTGAACCAACGACTGTACCAATTACAGATGAATTATTTTTGTCTCATCTTGTTGCTCTGAATGATTTAAGATATAAAGCTTTGATATGGGGAAAAAAGGATACATCTCGAGTTTATGAATTATGTCCTGCTAATACAGGATGGAAGTATTCGGAGGAATTATATTCATATACAGTATCTACGTGTAAATGGCGTTTTGGAGATCAAATCCGTTGTTATTGGCCGGCAACGGATACTATTTTTACTGTTGGTTCGGATGTGGAAATGAGGAAAGCATTTGTAATAGATTTAGGTATTTATAAACGGCCTTTGAAGTGGATATTAGGAGGTGCCCCGTGGAGGGAGGTTGAAGTTTCCAAGACGATAAGCGTTGGTTTTGATATATCGGAGTCTTCTCGTTATCTTTTTTTAGATTTTAATATGCATGTGTTAGCTCCGGAGGTTTTTACATATAAAAGACATAATCCTCGTGGGTATGTACAAGAAGTGGAAGTTACAAATGCATATGCTTTATTTGATAAGGAATCGGGAGTGCTTACACTATTGAATCAACCGGTTAAGCATAAATATTTAGGTTTCCGTAACGACTTGGATAATGGTCCTTGTTTCTGGCCTAAATATATATCCTCCGAAAACGAAATGGTGACTTGGTGGGGGGCAGATGAGTTCTTGGAAATCTATGAACAATTACCGAATCCGTCTGTCGAGTTGAAGGCTGTAGCGGAGAAGTTGAGTCCGGACGACAATCCGGTATTGATGATAGTTACATTAAAATAAAGGGACGAAGGATAAACATGCAATTCAGAATCTCTTGAAGTAGAAATAAGGATAGTTTCATATAATAGTTTTATCTTTGTGTAAGTAGAAACAAACAAAGACAAGATTTTTATGAAACCGATTCGTATTATCGAAATTTGTGCAAACTCTGCCCAGAGCTGCGTGGAAGCGGAAGCCGGCGGAGCCAAGCGTGTGGAACTTTGTGCCGGCATCCCGGAGGGGGGGACGACACCCAGTTACGGAGAGATCCGGACGGCGCAGGCACTGACTTCGTCTATCGATATAAATGTGATTATCCGCCCGCGCGGGGGAGATTTCCTCTATACACCGGCTGAGGTGCAAGCGATGTTATTGGATATCGAGATGTGCAAACAACTGAAAGTGCATGGTGTTGTCTTTGGCTGCCTGACGAAAGAGGGAGATATAGACGTTCCCTTGATGCGCCGGTTGATCGAGGCTGCCAAGCCACTGTCCGTCACTTGCCACCGTGCCTTCGACGTGTGTCGTGATCCGTATGAAGCCTTAGAGCAGCTGATCGGATTGGGCTGCGACCGCATCCTGACATCCGGCCAGCAGTCTGATGCCGTGAAAGGCATTTCGCTCATTGCCGAGCTGGTCAAACGGGCGGCAGGCCGTATCATCATCATGCCCGGCTGCGGCGTGCGCGAGAATAACATTGCCCGGATCGAGGAAGAGACCGGAGCAAAGGAATTTCATACTTCCGCCCGCAGTATTGTGTATAGCCGGATGGAATACCGGAACGAAAATGTCCCGATGGGCAGCAGCATTGTATCTTCCGAGTTCGAGACGGTGGAAACGGATCGCCGGAAGGTGGAGGCCTATTTGTAAAGCATATCATTCTTAATACTTAAATATAAACATGAAAAAACAGTTGTGGGGGATATCCCTGTTCTCATTATTTCTGACCGTTCCTGCCTTTGCCGTCGTGCAGCCTTATAAACAGGTCGCGGGAGATTGTAAAGTGGAGTTGAAGCAAGATACGCTGACGCTCGAAAACAGCCTGATCAAGAGATGCTGGCTCTGGAATAACGGTAATCTGATTACCTGTAAGCTAAAAGATAAGAAGAACGGTCTGGAATGGCAGACGCGGAACAGCCAGCCCGATCTTTCCCTTCCCGGGGAGAAGAAGGAGGGTGATGGCGCGACTATCCGTGCCGAGGAAATACCTGCATCTTTGCAGTTCACCCGGCATCTGCGTGTCTTTGTGGAGTATGCAATCGGAGATCTGCAGGTGAGAAAGGTCTTTAAAGTGTACCCGGACTGTCCGGCTATCGCTTGTGAACTGTATCTGAAAGGGAAGGCGTCGCAGAAATGGGTAAAGACCATAGATAATCCGGCCGATTTGCAGAATATAGAGAAGCTGACGCAAAATTCGCAAGGAGGTAATGTCCCGGTGATGGAACAGCTTGTGCTGGAAGGCAAGCACTGGCAGTTGGAGGCTGTGGAGTTCTTTGATGTCACCGACCGTTTCAATACGTTAGTTCGTCCGGTGCGTGCACTTTCCTACAGGGATTGCCTCTACCGGGGTAACCTGTTGTTTGCGGAGAATACGGAGAAGGAAGCCGGCTTTTTCATGTTGAAGGAGGCGCCTACTTCCAACGTGCAGCTCTATTATCCGGGAGGGGATTTCATGGTTAGTGAAGGTACTTTCCGTATGGTCGGGCTCGGTATTGACAGTGCGGATGTGAAGGCAGATGAATGGACAAAGGCCTACAGCTATGTGACCGGTACCTACCGTTCCGGCGAGAAACAGAAACGGATGGCCCTTCGGAATTACCAGATGCGCATCCGTCCGTTCCTGCAAGACCGCGATGAGATGGTGATGCTGAATACTTGGGGAGACAGGGGGCAGGACACGCGTGTGAACGAGGCTTTCTGTCTGAAGGAACTGGAATTGGCTTCCCGCTTGGGCATTACGCATTTCCAGATAGACGACGGATGGCAGGCGGGGCGCAGTGCTAATTCCGCCTATGGGGGCAGTTTTAAGAATATCTGGGATAATCCGGATTATTGGACGCCCGATCCCGGCCGTTTCCCGAATGGCCTGGCGCCGATTGTAGAGCGGGGGAAAGAGTTAGGTATTGAGGTCTGCCTCTGGTTTAACCCCAGCATCCAGCATGATTATGCCGACTGGCAGAAAGATGCCGATGCATTGATCGCCTTGTATGAGAAATATGGCATCCGGACCTTTAAGATCGACGGTACATTCTTTGATAATAAATTGTCCGAAAGCCGCCTGCGCAGCCTGTACGACCGGGTGATGGAGGCGACCGGATGGAAAGCCGTGCTGAACCTGGATGCAACAGCCGGACGGCGGGGCGGTTATTTCTTCTTTAATGAATATGGAAATATCTTCCTGGAAAATCGGTACACGGATTGGGGTAACTATTATCCGTACTGGTCCTTGCGTAATTTATGGATGCTTTCGCGTTATGTCGCCCCCCAGTCCTTACAGATCGAGTTCCTGAACAAATGGCGTAACGGCGATAAATACAAGGGAGACAGGTTTGCCCCGGCAACTTATTCCTTCGATTATCTGTTTGCCATAACGATGGCGGCCCAACCACTGGCTTGGTTCGAAGCTTCGAATTTGCCGGATGAGGCTTTCCCGACAGGCGAGGTAATCAAGAAGTATAAGGCAATCCAACACGACTTCCATACCGGCTCTGTTTTCCCGGTTGGAAATGAGCCTTCGGGCAAGTCTTGGTGCGGCTTCCAGTCGATAAAGGAGAAGAAAGGATATTTCCTTGTGTTCCGCGAATACAATGATACTGAATCCTTCGACATGGATACTTTCTTCGAACCGGGCGACGAAGTCGAGTTCAAACCCGTCATCGGTGCCGGAAAAGCCTTTCGCTCCATCACCAGCGGAAACGGACGGATTCGTTTCTCCCTTCCGCAACCGAATAGCTATGCGTTGTATAGTTATCGGGTTTTATAAGTATATTTGCCGGTAGAATATTATAAAACTAAAATAAAGAAGACGATGGAAGAATCTAAAAAAAGACTTTATCGTTCCAATAAGGGGATGATTGCAGGTGTTTGTGGCGGGATCGCGGATTATTTCGGCTGGGACCCGACATTAGTGCGTATCGGATACATATTATTGAGTATCTTTACGGTGTTTTCCGGGGTGATCGCCTATCTGATCCTCTGGATGGTTATACCTAAACAACCTTATTAATAAAGAATGAATTTTGAATTATCTTCTCCATTCAGTCCGACGGGCGACCAGCCGGAAGCGATTGCGGCTCTGTCCGACGGTATAAAGAGTGGTGTGCCTTTCCAGACCTTGTTAGGGGTAACGGGGTCCGGAAAGACGTTTACAATTGCCAATGTGATCAAGGAGGTGAAGAAACCGACCTTGATCCTGAGTCATAACAAAACGCTTGCAGCACAGTTGTACAGCGAGTTTAAGGCGTTCTTTCCGAATAATGCCGTTGAGTATTTCGTTTCTTATTACGATTATTACCAACCGGAAGCCTACCTGCCGAGTACGGATACTTACATCGAAAAGGATTTGCAGATCAATGACGAGATCGACAAGTTGCGTCTGCGGGCTACTGCTTCGCTGCTCTCCGGGCGGAAAGATGTCATTGTCGTCTCTTCTGTCTCCTGCCTCTATGGTATGGCGGACCCGACTGCTTTTGCCGAGAAGGTGACGCATCTGGAAAGGGGTATGCGCATCGATCGCGACAAGCTGTTGCGCCGTTTCGTGGATGCCCTCTATGTCAATAATAAACTGGAATTTAACCGGGGCTGCTTTCGGGTAAACGGAGACACGGTCGATATCTTCCCGGCGATTGAAACCTTTGACGGGGCGGCTTACCGTATCGAGTTCTGGGACGATGAGATAGATCGCATCTCTTCGTTCGACCCACAGACCGGACAGGAGATAGACGAGCAGGACGAACTGAATATCTATCCGACAAACCTTTTCGTCACTACGCAGGAACGTATCAATATGGCTATCGGGCAGATCGATGTGGACTTAGGTACGCAGGTGAAATTCCTGCAAGAGATCGGTAAGCCTTACGAGGCAAAGCGTTTGTATGAACGGGTTACTTTCGACCTGGAGATGATACGCGAACTGGGACATTGTTCCGGTATCGAGAACTATTCCCGTTATTTCGACGGCCGCCAGGCGGGTGAACGTCCTTTCTGCCTCTTGGACTATTTTCCGAAAGATTTTATGCTGGTCGTGGATGAGAGCCATGTGACGATCCCGCAAATACGGGCGATGTACGGGGGCGACTATTCACGTAAGAAGAACCTGGTGGAATATGGATTCCGTCTGCCGGCGGCGATGGATAACCGGCCGCTTACGTTCGACGAGTTCGAATCGTTGACCCCGCTGGCTATTTATGTCAGTGCGACGCCTGCCGATTACGAGTTAGAGAAGAGCGAAGGTATCGTGGTCGACCAGGTGATCCGTCCGACCGGACTGCTCGATCCGGTGATCGAAGTGCGTCCGACACTGAACCAGATTGACGATCTGATGGAAGAGATAACGAAACGTTCTGCTGTGGACGAACGTGTCCTGGTTACGACACTGACAAAACGTATGGCGGAAGAGTTGACCACCTATTTGATGCGGATGGGAGTCCGTTGCAACTATATCCACAGTGATGTCGACACGCTGGAGCGTATTCAGATTATGGATGACCTCAGGAAAGGGCTGTTCGATGTGCTGATCGGTGTCAATCTGCTTCGTGAAGGGCTCGACCTGCCGGAAGTTTCGCTGGTTGCCATTCTGGATGCCGATAAAGAAGGATTCCTCCGCTCGCACCGCTCCCTGACGCAGACCGCCGGACGTGCGGCCCGAAACGTGAACGGAAAGGTGATCTTCTACGCCGACAAGATAACCGACAGTATGCGTCTGACAATGGACGAAACGGCACGCCGCCGTGAAAAGCAGCTTGCCTACAATGAGAAACATGGCATCACGCCTCGTCAGGTGATCCGGAACAGCGTCTCTCTGATGGCGGAAAAGCAGCAACCTGTTACGGGCGAACCGTATGCTTATGTGGAGCCGGAACCAAGCCTGGTCGCAGATCCGGTGGTTCAGTATATGAACCGCGCACAGCTTGAAAAGGCTATCGAGCGGACGAAGAAACAGATGATGGAAGCGGCCAAGAAGCTGGAATTTATCGAAGCTGCCCAGTTCCGTGACGAATTGGTGAAGTTAGAGGATCTGTTGGGAACAAAAAAGGAATAAAAAGAGCGTTATGAAACTGAAGTATCTGATATTGTTACTGTTGCTTCTCTCTTTCTCTGCCGGAAATGCGCAGTCTGTCGAAGACAAGGCGATCTATGACCGGTATTGCCGGGCGATGGAATCGAAGAAAGCTTTGCCGACGGGTGAACTGATGGTGGAAACGGCCCGTTTCTTCTTGGGAACTCCTTATGTGAGCGGTACATTGGAAAAGGAACCGGAAGACTTGGTTGTTAATCTGCGCGGACTGGATTGCATGACGCTGGTCGAGAATACGGCTGCTTTAGTTCGTTCTTTGAAGGAGCAACATCCGTCATTCGATCTTTATATGTCCGCCCTGAAAGGGATGCGTTACCGGAAACCGGATAAGGCTACACTGGATTATACGGACCGCCTCCATTATACTTCCGACTGGATTTATGAAAACGAACGGAGAGGCTACCTGAAAGATGTCACGAAAGAGATAGGAGGAGAACCGCTTATGTTGGACCTCTTTTTTATGTCTATGCATCCGGGTAGTTACAAACAGTTGAATGGGCATCCTGATCGTGTGGCAATAATGGCGGCGAAAGAGCGGGAGATCAGTGCCCGGCCGTACTATTACATCCCGCAGGACGAGATCAATGCACATGCCGGAAAGATCCGGAACGGCGATATTGTTTGTTTTGTGACGACTATAAGGGGATTGGATATTTCTCATGTCGGCATTATCTGCCGGGAAGGGGAGAAGCTGACCTTTATCCATGCCTCGACTTCTAAGAAGCAGGTGATTGTGAATGAGGAGCCGTTGCAGGAATATGTGCAGAGCATCAAACGTAACAGCGGCATAATGATTGTCCGTCCGCAATTCTGACGGCTACTGGAAGAGTTCGAATGCAAACTTGAATCCGATGCCGTCATATTTCAATTTATCGAATCCGACAAAGGTGGCGACGTTGAAAATGTGATTACCGAAACCGTATCCTATTTCCGTATAGCTGGGCTTGATCGGCATCCACAACTGGCTGAGGTAGAAACGTTCCGAAATGATATGTTTGGTTGCTTCCGGTTTGAACAGTTGGATGAGCATAAACGGGCTTTCATACATGAGATGGCCTTGCACGTATTTGTCGGAGGCGTTGAACCATACACTTCTCAGCTGATGGAAGACACCCCCGAAATCATCTCCTCCCCACGACTCGGGGAAGTTATGCCGGGTGAAATACCGGTAATCGGCAAAATAGGTTGATTTCTGGTTTGTGTACATACCTCCGCTAATGTGATAGTTAAACCGGCGGGACAATCCCAGGTAAATGCTTTGGTGGATATCGGCTTCTATGCGTCCGTAATTTCCGCTACTCTTCCATACGCCGGGTATGGATTGCCCGAATTCCAGGGAAATAGTAGGATAGTAGGAATAGAGATACTCTTTACGATAACCGTCCATCCAGTAATACTGCCTGGGTGTATAGGAGAAACCGATCGTTGGTATGAAGTCGTGATAGTTTTCATTGATAATTTCCGTTACGCCGTCTCCCGGATCGATCGCGCTTTTCCGGGTTGGAACACGGCGGTGGTATGAGACACCGGTCGTTAGTTGAAAACCGTTGAACAACTCGATTTGATTTTTGAGCTCGACGTAGTAGTGCTTAAAGTATTCCAGATCCAGATTGTCGAAGTTGAAGGCGGAGTCTTTCAACTGTTCGTTGATTTCCTCCATGATCTTGGATGAGTATCCCTGGTTGGTGTTCCCGATGCTGAGACTTAGGGCGCCTCGCTTTTCCGGAAGATATTCCCAGTCTCCTCCAAACTTGAAAAACAATTCTTTTCGTTTGAAGACGAAACCGATCTCCGGACGGAAACGTAGCTGGCGGTCCCGTTTGAATGTCTTGCTGAAGCGGACCTGTTGCCTGTAGGTAATGCCGTTTCGTCCTGAATAGCCTAACTGAAAAGGATTCAGTATGCCGGAATACTTCAGACGAGTGGTCTTGTAATCCAGATTGATCGTATTGGTTAGCTTTTCCGTTATTTTCAGATACCTCTGGATATTGCCGGTATCGCTTTTTTGCAGGACTGCAATGTTTTTCTTTTCGTATTTTATCGCTTCTTCTTTGGTCAGCGGTATGTCCCGTTTCTTATTCCAGTAGCAGCTGTCGCTTATGATCGGGATCGTGTCGGATGATAACCGGTAATATCCTGTCAAGTCGAGCGGTTTGTATTTTTTACTTTCGTAATCTTCTTCCACCCATTCAACTGCATTGTACTTGAAAGAGGTGTGATAGGAGCTGGCGATGGCATTCCCTAATACGTGATACCGGAGAAAGAGGTCGGCTTTTTGCGGCAGGATGAAATGGCGGTAATCACGCCCGAATGTCATGACAAGGTTGAACTCGGCAAAGGAGAAGCGTCCGTTTACGTCGATCTTGTCGATACGCCAGTTTTTATCTGTGATATAAAGATCCCCGCATATGAGTTTCTGGCTCCATAGTTTGGGCATAAAGCGTATCTTGTATATTTTCAGATTATCGACAATTTCAATACTCTCCAGGTTGAAGTTGTAGAACTTGAATGCTTCGTTGGCGACCGGCATAATGATTCCCTCATTATAGATGGTTGGTGAGTAGACATTCAGGTTCAGGAATGTCAGGACTTCCTGTTGCTTAGCCCCGTTCGGGATGCTGTTACCGTATAGCGCCTCGAAATTGTGTTGGTAATTGTTGGGTGCGTTGAATTTGGATTGACTCACCATCTCGAAAATCATGTCCTTATTCCTTCTGTCTACCGGAAAAAGATGGTGGGCAAAGCGCATTAAAACGTTTCGTTTGAGGATTTCTGTTTTGCCTTTAATGTAGATTTCGGCTTCATACCGGTTAACGGCAGTCCTATATTTATCGGCATTTTCGATTACCATTCTCATAATAGAATCTCCTTGCTGGGATGAGACTGTTTTAGGTGTTCTTCCCAGCAATAAAAGATTTCCATAACTACCGTCAGGGTTAGCTAAGGCATTCGCTGCGATAAAAAGCAGAATGATTATATTAATATACTTTTTCAACAAATTATCGTCCCTTTCTTTACAAACGTAATTAATAAAATCGAATTTCCAGGCTAAAGAGTGTAAAATGTTTATGAATTTAGTAAATTATCAGATTAAACATATTATGCTTTTAAAAGAAAAGTATTACATTTGTGCTTCACAAGTATGTTATATAGCAGTCGTGGTTAAACAACAAAAAGAAGAGGTCGATCTATCGGCCAGTTTGGCAGAAGTATGGAGAGTCCTGACCGAAAAGGAACGGGATGTGCTCCGTAATAATTCGACGATCCAGCATTTCAAACGTAACGAGTTGATATATTGCGAGGGCGACGAACCGAGGGATATGATGTGCTTATTAAAAGGCAAGGTGAAAATCTTTAAAGAAGGTGTAGGCGGTCGAAGCCAGATCATCCGGATGATTAAGCCTGTGCAGTACTTTGGTTACCGGGCAAATTTTGCTCAGGAAAACTATCTGACGAATGCCTCTGCTTTTGAGGCTTCGACAGTATGCCTGATTCCGATGACAATTGTTACTGACCTTTTAATGGGAAATGCGAATCTTGCAATGTTTTTTATCCGCCAACTTTCTCTCGATTTAGGAATCGCTGACGAACGTACAGTCAACCTTACCCAGAAACATATCCGGGGTCGTCTGGCAGAATCGTTGTTGTTCCTGAAAGATAGTTACGGCTTGGAAGAAGATGGGGCAACGTTGAGTATTTACCTGTCTCGTGAAGATTTGGCAAATCTCTCTAACATGACAACATCCAATGCTATCCGTACATTGTCTACATTTGTCGCTGAGCGTATTATCGCAATCGATGGTCGAAAGATCAAGCTGATAGACGAAGATAAGCTCAGAAAGATAAGTAAGATGGGATAATGGAATAAATTGAAGATTGAGAGTTGAAAATTGAAAATTAAAAGACTGAGAGGTCTCTGTAATAATTTTCAATTTTCAACTCTCAATTTTTAATTATAAAGCTTCCCTGATACGGACCAGCCGTGTCAGTAATCCTTCCAGTAAATCAAGTTGCAGCATATTAGCCCCGTCTGATTTGGCCTTGGATGGTTCCGGATGGGTTTCGATGAATAATCCGTCGGTTCCGACAGCAATGGCTGCTTTGGCTATTGTCTCAATCAGAGCCGGAAGTCCGCCTGTTACGCCGGAAGTCTGGTTCGGTTGCTGCAGGGAATGGGTTACATCCATGATAACCGGATACCCGAACTGCTGCATTTGAGGAATTCCCCGATAATCCACGACCAAGTCGGTATAACCGAATGTTGTGCCTCTTTCCGTAATCATAATATTGTTATTTCCGGCGTCGGCTACCTTTTGTACGGCAAACTTCATGGCTTCCGGTGAAAGGAATTGTCCCTTTTTGATGTTAACGATCTTGCCTGTTTTGGCTGCGGCAACCAATAAGTCTGTCTGGCGGCAAAGGAAAGCCGGGATTTGCAGGACTTCGACATATTCGGCCGCCATTGCGGCTTCTGTCGTTTCATGGATATCTGTGACTGTCGGGATATCGAATGTATCACTGACTTTGCGCAGTATTTTGAGCGCTTTCTCGTCCCCTATGCCGGTAAAGGAATCCAGGCGTGAACGGTTGGCTTTCCGGTATGATCCTTTGAATACATACGGGATGTTCAGTTTATTCGTGATGCCGACCACTTTTTCGGCAATGCGCAGTGCCATATCTTCTCCCTCTATCACGCAAGGGCCTGCCATCAGGAAGAAGTTATCGTTGTTTTTTAAATCGTTTATTGTTATCATAATCGTTATATGTTGTTTTGTCTCAATAACTCCAATGTCTTCTCGATCTTTTCCTCTGTCGGCAATGTCGCGTCTATCCAATGGATGGTGCTTCCCCGGCGTTCCATTCCGCGGAACCATGTCATTTGCCGTTTGGCGAATTGGTGGATGGCGATTTCCAATTGTGAAACCATTTCCTCATAAGACAGTTCGCCTATTATATATAATGTTAGGTATTTATATTCCAGTCCGTAATAAATCAGGTCTTCCGGCTTTACACCCGAATCGATGATGCCGCGTACTTCATCTACCATCCCTTCATCCAGGCGGGTGCGCAAGCGGCGGGAAATCTTTTCGCGCCGTAACTCGCGGTCAATGTCGATACCGATGATCAGGCTGTTGATCGGGTCGTATTCGTTTGTATCCGGAGCTTCGTTCCTGTAATATTCTTCAATCTCGATTGCGCGGATGGCGCGTTGGGCCGTATCTACGTCTGTCTTGTTGTGTAAAGTCTTATAGCTGGCAAGTATTTGTTCCAGTTCCGGGAGTGATTTGTCTTTTAATGACTCACGCAGTTCTGGGTTCTGGGGAACATCCAGCAGCTTATAACCTTTCAATACGGCTTCTATATACATTCCCGTACCTCCGCAGAGAACAGGCAGTTTCCCTTTCTCCCGGATCGATTTGTAAGCCCGGAAGAAATCGTGCTGATATTCGAATACGTTATATTTGTATCCCGGATCGCATATGTCGATCAGGTGGTAAGGGATTGCTTTTCCGTTTACCGTATAATCGGCCAGGTCTTTCCCTGTCCCGATATCCATCGAACGGTAAATCTGCCTGGAATCGGCGCTGATAATCTCCGTGTCCAGCCGGGCGGCGAGTGCGGCGGCAAATGTTGTCTTGCCGGAAGCTGTCGGCCCTAAAACAGTGATAAGTTGATAGGCATCCATAGTGGTACAAAGGTAGACAAAAAAAGCCGCAACCCGAAGGATGCGGCTTTTAAACTATATAATCTTATGATTATCCGTTTACAGATGCCATGTGAGCTACCAGGTCAAGAACCTTGTTAGAATAACCGATTTCGTTATCATACCAAGAAACAACCTTTACGAATGTATCTGTCAAAGCGATACCAGCTTTAGCATCGAAGATAGAAGTACGAGCGTCGCCCAGGAAGTCAGAAGAAACAACTGCATCTTCAGTGTAACCCAGAATACCTTTCAATTCGCCTTCAGAAGCTTCCTTCATAGCTGCGCAGATTTCTGCGTAAGTAGCCGGCTTAGCCAAGTTAACTGTCAAGTCAACAACAGAAACGTCCAGAGTCGGAACACGCATTGACATACCAGTCAATTTGCCGTTCAAAGCCGGGATAACTTTACCTACAGCCTTAGCAGCACCTGTAGAAGAAGGGATGATGTTGCCAGAAGCAGCACGACCACCTCTCCAGTCCTTCATAGACGGACCGTCAACAGTCTTCTGAGTAGCAGTAGTTGAGTGAACAGTTGTCATCAAACCGTCTGTGATACCGAACTTGTCGTTCAGAACCTTAGCGATAGGTGCCAAACAGTTAGTAGTACAAGAAGCGTTAGAAACGAACTGAGTACCCTTAACATAAGTTTTTTCGTTTACACCGCAAACGAACATTGGAGTGTCGTCCTTAGAAGGAGCAGACATTACAACATATTTAGCGCCAGCTTCGATATGAGCCTGAGCTTTTTCTTTTGTCAGGAACAGACCTGTTGATTCAACAACATATTCTGCACCGATTGCATCCCATTTCAAATCAGCAGGATTTCTTTCTGCAGTTACACGGATAGCTTTACCGTTTACAATCAGTTTGCTGTTTTCAACGTCAGCTTCAATAGTTCCGTCGAACTGACCGTGCATAGTGTCATATTTCAGCATATATGCCAAGTAATCAACCGGGCAAAGGTCGTTAATACCTACGATCTGAATATCGCTTCTCTTCTGAGCAGCACGGAAAACGAAACGTCCGATACGGCCGAAACCGTTAATACCTACTTTAATCATTGTAATAAAACTTTTATGGGTTTATTAAAAATAATAATTTTATATCCGAATTAGCGTCTACAAGGAGTAGCACACGAGCTTGAAAAGTTTGTTGTATCTTATTCCTTGTTTTTAACGACTGCAAATTTAGTCATTTTTTTTATTGTTTGGGAAATAGAACGAGAAAAATATGCCCTCTAACATAAATTAATTGTTGAGGCTTATTTCTTTTTCTTAAAAAGTTTCCTTATTATCCATGTCTGGACCTTTTGTATCCCCCAAGCGGTCAGTAATGGGCGTGCAACGTCCCAAGCGACGGGTAGTAAACTCTGTGCAACAGAAAGATAATCGGAAAATCCCAACGACAGGGAGGGCACTTCCGAAGCCGGTTGCACGGACTGGCTGTTTTCTGTTCCTTTGGATTTAGCTTTTGTGTTTGGGAATAAAAGAGCGGAGACACCCGAGAGTAGCAGGCTACCGGCATTCTCTTGTATGTATGAGAAATCGGTATTCAATTTCTGTTCCTGTAGCACGCATGCCTGTTGGATGCGGCGGCGGTCAGAAATCAGTTTCTCCAGCGGGGTCTGTTGCTGCTTGTTCATTGTCTGTCGCGTTTGTTTTATCGTCATTTGTTGTCAATGCAGAGATCACAACGTTCAATACCTTGTTGCTGATTCTGTCTTTGTTCATTATAATAATCCAGATCAGTATCAGATAGAGGATGGCGACCACGCCAAACCCCGAGCCGACCGATCCGAACAGGTCACCGAGGAAGAAACCCAAAGCCAGGAAGATGAACAGAATTGCAAAGAAAGCCAGAAACAACAAAATAACACCATACGAAAGGACGGCAATCACTTTCCCCGTCCTCTCGTATGTGTTTAATTTTAGGAGTTCGAGCTTCAACTCCACGTAAGCCGAAAGGTCATCTTTCAGCTCCCGGAAGATTTCTCCTGAGTCTTTCTCCATACAAACTTATTCTGCTACGATTTCTTCTGTAGTTTTTGCAATTTCGGCTTTACCCTCTTTGTATTTAGCAAGAGCTGAATTGAAGCCTTCTTTTACTTTTCCAACTACACCGTTCAATTCTTCTAATAGTTGTTCTCTTTTATCTGTTGCTGCCAGATAACCAACTGCGGCGCCTACGGCTGCACCAACTACTAATCCCAGTAATAATTTAGAATCTACATTTTTCATAACTCTTTCTTTTTATAATGTTGCTACTAAGATAACGAATATACTTGAATGATAGTTTACTTCGACCTTAACTTTTAGGGTTAATTAATGTTATGGTTTTTGAACTTTCACCGCAACCCAATTATTCTTCTCTGTGTACGATAACAATGCGAGTCCGTTGCGCTTGCATTCTTCCTCGATAGCAGGAATGTCCTGTGTATAGAAACCACTCATGAAGAGTAGCGCACCCGGTTTCATGCAGTCGTTGTAGTGGCGGATGTCATTCAGCAGGATATTCCGGTTGATATTGGCGAATACGATATCGAATTGTCCGGCAGTTGCGATCTGTTCGGCGCCGCCGAGCGCGACCTGTATGTCGTCTGTATTGTTGAGGCGGATGTTTTCGAGCGCATTGTTGTAAGCCCATTCGTCAATATCGATGGCGACAACACGTCCGGCTCCTTTCATGCGGGCAAGGATGGCCAATACGGCTGTTCCGCATCCCATGTCGAGCAGTTCTTTCCCGGCCAGGTCCAGTTTGAGCATTTCGCTGATCATCAGATAAGTCGTTTCGTGGTTGCCGGTTCCGAAAGCCATTTTCGGGTCGATGATAATGTTATAGGTATAGCCCGGTTCGTGTTCGTGGAAAGAGGCGCGGATAATGCAGTCTTTGCCGATGCGGATCGGTTTGAAGTAATTCTTTTCCCACTCTTCGTTCCAGTCCTTGCTTTCCACCAAAGATTCGGTGTAATGGATCTCGACATTTTCCAGCGGGAAAGCGGCAAGTTTCTCCTGCAAGCTCTTTACATTATATAATTGATCGGAAATATACCCAAGCAGTCCGCTTTCGTTTTCGGTAAAACTTTCAAAGCCGATTTCTCCCAGTTCGGCGGCCAGTACGTCGTTAATGATGGAAGTCTCGATAGGAGAGTCGTAGGTGAAAGTGAGTTCGTAATAATTCATATCTTTTTGTTTAACCTGTTTATACTGACAAATATAGTAATTATTATCAAAAACATAAGATATAAAATCATTTTTAGGAATGGAATAAGGCCTGAAAGCTTTTCCTTTGACTGCAAAAGTCATGCTATTAACAGATTAAATCGCAACGATATGAAAAAGACAACACTATTGCTTTTGATCGCTTTGATTTTCGGTTGGGCGGGATGTACGTCCGATTCGACAGTAAAAGTAGAGAATCTCCGGTTGGAGATGAAAGAAAATCCATTAGGAATTAATGTGACGCAACCTCGCTTCTCCTGGCAAATCGTTTCCGATAGGCCGGATTTGGCACAAGTCTCTTATCAGATACAGGTGGCCGCATCTCCCGAACAGTTAGAATCAGGAGAAGGCCTTTTGTGGGATTCGGGCGTGGTCCGTTCGGATCAATCGGTGTTGGTTCCGTATGCAGGGAAAGCGCTCAAATCGGGAAAGCCTTATTTCTGGCGTGTAAAGTTAGCGACTAATCAAGGCGACAGTCCCTGGAGCGATGTCGGAAGCTGGTCGATGGCCCTGCTCGATGACTCGGAATGGAAAGCGACTTGGATCGGTGAGGATGCCCTTTCCAATCCGGGCGAAGAAATAGGAGTGGCCGGTGGAAACAATAAAACCCGTCTTGCCGCCCGTTACCTGCGTAAAGAGTTTACGGCAGACAAGGCGGTGAAGCGGGCTGTCCTGTATATCTCCGGTCTCGGCTCGCACGAGGCTTATCTGAACGGAAAGAAGGTGAGCGAAGATGTTTTTGCCCCGATGCCTTCCTTATATTATAAGCGTGTATATTATAATGTATATGATGTGACGGATTTACTGGCTGCCGATAAGAATACGCTGGGCGTGATATTGGGTAACGGCCGCTTCTTCTCCATGCGTAATCCGGGTATGAAAACGTTTGGTCTGCCCCGTTTGTTGGCACAGCTTCAGATTGAATATGCCGACGGGTCGCAGGCAACAGTTGTCAGCGATGCTTCCTGGAAAATCACTTCAAAAGGACCGATCGTTGCCAATAACGAGTTTGATGGCGAAGAATATGACGCCCGCTTAGAAATGGCAGGCTGGAACACGAATGGTTATGACGATGGCGCCTGGAAAACTCCCGACGTAATGGAAGCTCCGGCCGGAAAGCTGACTGCACAGCAGAATCCGAATATCCGGGTACAGGAAACCTTGAAACCGGTTGCCATCTTTGAACGTCCCGACGGCAAATATATCCTGGATATGGGACAAAATATGGTCGGCTGGTTGTCCATAAACCTGAAAGGGAAAAAAGATCAACCCGTCTCCATGACGTTTGCCGAACTGTTGCAGAAAGACGGTTCGCTCTACCTGGCAAACCTGCGTAAAGCGTTGGTGACAGATATTTATACGCCAGCCAAAGACGGCGATTTCAGTTGGCAACCCCGTTTTGTCTATCATGGTTTCCGTTTTGTGGAAATCTCCGGGCTTGATTATAAACCTGAATTGTCTGCTTTTACCGGCCATGTGATTTATGACCGGATGGCAACGACCGGATGTTTTGAGACTTCCAATCCGTTGGTGAACCAGATACATCAGAACTCTTATTGGGGAATCCGCAGTAATTACCGGGGCATGCCGACCGACTGCCCGCAGCGTGACGAACGCCTCGGCTGGCTGGGCGATCGTGCGACGGGCGCTTATGGCGAAGCCTTTATCTTCGACAACTCCCGATTGTATAATAAATGGTTGCAGGATATCGAAGACTCCATGAGTCCGGAAGGCAGCATCTCGGATGTTTCTCCGAACTATTGGACGATTTATGCAGACGATGTGACCTGGCCGTCCGCCTTCTTCTATGTCGCCGATATGCTGTATCGCCAATATGGTGACGACAGTGCGATCCGCACGCATTATCCGGCCATGAAACGTTGGATGGCGCATATGGAAGCGACGACCATGCAGGATTATATCATGACGAAAGACCAGTATGGCGACTGGTGTATGCCTCCCGAATCGCAGGAACTGATTCACTCGCAAGATCCTTCCCGTAAGACAGACGGGGCGATTCTCAGCACGACTGTTTATTATGATTTGCTGAATAAGATGATCGGTTTTGCCCGTATCTGCGGACAGGAAGCCGATATCCCCGGATTCGAATCGCTTGCCGCTAAGATGAAAGAAGCCTATAATGCTAAGTTCTTTGATCAAGAGACGGCGCAATATGGAAATAACACGGTGACAGCCAATATCCTGTCCTTGCGTCTCGGACTCGTGCCGGAAGGATACGAAGGCAAAGTGTTCAAAAATATAGTGGATAAGACAGAAGGCGACTTCGGCGGCCATGTCAGTACCGGAGTGTTGGGAATCCAGCATCTGATGCGCGGACTGACCGAATACGGACGTGTGGATATGGCTTATAAAATCCTGACAAACGAAACATATCCGAGTTGGGGTTACATGATCAGGAATGGCGCAACGACGATCTGGGAACTTTGGAACGGTGACACGGCAGATCCCGCCATGAACTCGGCCAACCATGTGATGCTGCTCGGCGACCTGCTGATCTGGTATTACGAAGACTTGGCCGGTATCAAATGCGCTCCTGATGCCGTCGGGTTTAAGAAGTTGGTGATGGAACCCGTGTTCCCAGACGGCCTGGACGAAGTCTCCGCTTCCTATCGGTCTGTTTACGGCGAGATCAAGAGCGCTTGGACAAAGAAAAACGGCGACTTTAGCTGGGATATCACACTGCCGGGCAATACGACGGCACTTGTCCGCATACCGAAAGAATACGTTGTGACGGTCGGTAATCTGCCGGGCGTACGGCGAGTTTCGGCGACGGAAGGATATACAGAGATCGAGATCGGTTCCGGAAGCTATCATTTTGGAAAATAGTTTCAAAAAGATTTGGATGATAAATTAAGAAACAGTAATTTTGCACACTGAATTCCGCAGAGGGTAAACAAGTGATGCTTAGATGTGTATCCACCCCCGGGACATAACCTGTTTAAATAGAAAAAAGACAGATGTACGTAATCGTAGAAATCAACGGACAGCAGTTCAAAGCTGAAGAAGGCAAGAAGTTGTTCGTTCATCACATTCAGAACGCAGAAAGCGGTGCTGTTGTGGAATTTGACAAAGTGTTGTTGGTTGACAACAATGGAGAAGTTAAAGTAGGTGTTCCTACTGTAGAAGGCGCAAAGGTAGTATGCGAAGTACTGTCTCCGCTGGTAAAAGGTGATAAAGTGCTGATCTTCCACAAGAAGAGAAGAAAAGGTTACCGTAAATTGAACGGTCACCGTCAGCAGTTCACTGAAGTGAATGTAAAAGAAATTGTTGCTTAACGTTTAAAGGAGAAAAGAAGAAATGGCACATAAGAAAGGTGTGGGTAGTTCTAAGAACGGCCGTGAATCACAAAGTAAGAGATTAGGTGTTAAGCTTTTCGGTGGCGAAGTTGCTAAAGCTGGTAACATTTTGGTTCGTCAGAGAGGAACTGTTCATCATCCGGGTGAAAACGTTGGTATCGGTAAGGACCACACGTTGTACGCATTGGTTGATGGCGTAGTTACTTTCCGCAGAGGTAAAGAAAACCGTTCTTTCGTTTCTGTAAAAGAAATCGTTGCAGAAGCATAAGTACCGGTATTATAGAATAAGAAAAAAGGATATTCGCTTAGCGGGTATCCTTTTTTTGTGTCTGATTATACGGTTTTATCTTTTGTATTCGATAAAATTAGCCTATTTTTATCGAGTATAAAAGATAAAACAGTTCTTTCTGTCCGGTGAATTATCCAGCATCAACTAATATGTATGTTTTATGCGTTCGATAGCCCATGTTTTGGGTGATTTCGTTGGTGAGGAATTTATCTTTACGAGACCAGTCATATTGTTTATATTTGCCAGTTTTGAACCTTCTGCAAACCTGAATAATTTACAATAACCCCCATTTCTGACATTTTTCTATTTCGTCCAAAATCTTGATCGATTTTGGATTGACTCTTTTCACGGTTTAAGCTCCCCTTTCTGACAATAGGAAAAACGAGGTGCGCAGTCCATTCCGAAAAGCGTGCAATTTGATTGCCGAAAGACGGAAACACCGGCAAAGTGATAAACCTTAACTCCCGGAGAATCGAATATTTGAAAACAAAACGGACGGCGTTCCAAATATCTCAAGAAAATTCAGGTGCTTTTTTGCCTTAAAGACGGTCCTCTTTCCAATTACGACCGTCCAAATCTCCATTACGACCGTGCTAATCTTCGCGAGGTGCCGAGTGCACTACACATTAGCACGGTCGTAATGGCAAAGAGGACGGTCATAATTGCTGGGAACACTCA
>QWCH01000800.1_pt1 | contig 54039 bp, 48 predicted proteins | sample 1972671 | NCBI WGS metagenome assembly QWCH01 (sample SAMN09866713, study PRJNA288562) | Human gut metagenome isolate term3_stool, whole genome shotgun sequencing... | isolation source: gut | host: Homo sapiens | place: USA: California
TATGGTTAACTTATCAATTCTTGAAGCAATTGGAATGACAAAGAAAAATATTAAAAAATATTTGGTGAAAAAGAATTTGATCTATTCTTTATGTGGCTTTGTATTTTCTTTCATCATTATGCTTCTTGTAGATAATTTTATCTTGATGGATTTTATGGCTGCAACTAAGTGGACTTCCTATAAATTTGTAATCATGCCTCTTATACTTGTCAACTTTGTAAATATAATTATTGGGATAATATTTACAGGTAGGTTCTATGAAAAGCATAGCCAAAACAGTCTTGTAGATAGAATAAGAAGTTTAGAATAAATATGTTTTAAGTTAGCTATAAATAAAAAAGGGATGTGAGAATTTAAACTCACATCCTTTTATCGTGCCGCCCAAAGACTTTCTAATTCAGTTTTTCTAAAATCCCTAATTCAATGATTAAGGCTCCTTAATTTTTTATTCTAACTTATTTCTTCTATTTAAATTTTTATCCTCTTACTCTCTCGTTGCCTTTATCATAAAATACCCTGTCGCATAATCTTGCTTCGAGGCTTCCTGCTTTTGTTTTGATTTCTACCTTTTTGCCTTCTACTGCTTTATCTTTTTCTATCATGCAGTAGCCGATGAATTTTTCTACTGTGTAGCCGTAAGTGAATTTTGTTACTCTACCAATTTTTTTGCCATCAAGTAGGACTTCGTCGCCTGCTTCGACTTGACCATCTTCTAATAATTCAAATCCAAAGAGGTCGCGAGTAACATTTTCTTTTGCCTTTAGGAGAGCTTCTTTGCCAATAAAGTCGCTGCCCCAAGCTACTGTCCAGCCATAACCAACTTCTAGTGGGTTGGCACCTTCAAGGTCACTCATAAGAACGTAGCCCTTTTCGCCAGGAAGGCTGCCAATGATTACATCTGTTGTGATATTTACGAGGCCAAATTCTTTTCCAGCTTCCTTAATTTTTTCTTCTAAGATGTCTTTCTTGTCAGACTCTACGTAAAGTTCGTAGCCTAGTTCGCCTGTGAAGCCTGCTCTTGCTATCATAAGATCAAGATTGCCAAGAGAGTTGTCTTCAATTGTGAAGAATTTTAAATCTGAAATGTCCTTGTCCACTATTTTATTTACAAGTTCCTTGGACTTTGGTCCTTGTATAGCAAACATTGTTAGCTTGTCTGTGATGTTTTTGTATTCAACATCAAAGCCATTTTTAAATTTGTCAAACCACTCAATCATTTTGTCAATGTAGAGGGTAGAAATCAAAAACTTATCTGCTTCTAGTCTAAAGACAATTACATCATCAATGATTTTGCCTTCTTCGTTTAGCATTGTTGTATAAAGTGCGTGGGTATCTTTCATATTTTTTATGTCATTTACAAAAACTTTGTCCAAGAAGTCGGCAGCGTCCTTGCCCTTTACATCTAGGACTTGGTGAGTAAAGTCATAATAACCAACGCCTGATCTAACAGCTTCATGTTCTCTTCTTCTTAAAGCATCATTTTTCATAAAATCACTTTCCTTTATCGCTTTAAAACAATATCCTATACTACTATGATACCCAAGAAAGTTTTTAAGTAACAAAGCGTGGAAGTCCAGTGACTTTTATTTTTTATTTTCCTAACTAAAAAATTTTAAGGATTAAAAAGAAACCTATCCATTAAAGTTAAATTATTTTATAAATAAAACTTAGTCAAAAAAATAAACTCTTCAACCTAATCTGAGCTAGTGTATATACACTTGACTTGTCCTGTCTACTTCTTTGTAATATAATTTTAAGCAAAATTTATTAGGAGATTGGTGAGATTGAAAAATTTAGAAAATTTAACTTTGGAAGAAAAAATTGAAATATTAAAAAAATTAAAGGAAGAGAGGGATGCAGTTATACTTGCACACTTTTATGTTGATGAAGAGATCCAAGCTGTGGCTGACTACATAGGAGATTCTTTTTTCTTGGCTCAAAAGGCTACTGAACTAAAAGAAGGAACAATAGTCATGGCAGGAGTCTACTTCATGGGAGAAAGTGTTAAGATTTTAAATCCAAGCAAGAATGTTTTAATGCCTGACCTTGAAGCAGATTGTCCCATGGCCCACATGGTGAGCATTGAAAAAATTAAGGAGATGAGAGAGACCTACGATGACCTAGCAGTTGTAACTTACATAAATTCTACTGCAGAGATCAAGGCCTACTCAGATATTTGTGTCACATCTTCCAACGCTGCAAAGATTGTAAATAAATTAGAAGAAAAAAATATATTTTTTGTGCCAGATAAAAATCTTGGAGCTTATATTAAAAAGTCCTTGCCAGATAAAAATGTAATTTTAAACGACGGCTACTGTCTTGTTCACGACGAGATAGACCTTGAAGATGTGAAGGCCTACAAGGGCAGGGTAAAAATTTTGGCGCATCCAGAATGCAGGAAGGAAGTCTTGGACCTTGCCGACTTCATAGGGTCCACAAAGGCAATTATTAATGAAGCAGGAAAGTATGATGATGTTTTAGTTGTCACTGAAGAAGGAATTTTTACTGAGTTAAAGAAAAAATATCCAGAGGTCAAGTTTAGGAAGCTTGCCAAGGGACCAATTTGCGATGACATGAAAAAATTAAGTGTAGATAAAATTATTGAAGTCTTAGAAGAAAATAAAAATCAAGTGGAAGTACCAAGAGAAATTAGGGAAAGAGCTTTGAAGCCCCTAGAAAAAATGTTGGAGTTAGGTGCATAGGATGAAAAAATTTGATGTTTTAATTGTTGGTTCAGGCCTTGCTGGAGTCAGCACTGCCCTAGAACTAAGTAAAGATTATAAAATTGGTCTTGTAACGAAGAAAAAGTTAGAAGATTCAAATTCTTATCTTGCCCAAGGAGGGATAAACGTATTAAGAGATGATGACGACAGACAAGTTTTCATCGAGGACACCATGAAGGCTGGTCACTACAAAAATGATTTGAAGTCTGTTGAGACCATGGTGGACAAGTCCCAAGAGGCAATTGAGTTTTTAATGGATCTTGGAGTTGAGTTCACAAAGAAAGATGGTCAACTTGATTATGCAAGAGAGGGCGGCCACTCTGCGTCAAGAGGGCTTCACATTGACGACGAGATTGGCAAGGGAATCTTGGATGTCCTCTATAAAAGGCTAAGAGAAAGAACAAACATAGAAATATTTGAAGACACTCCCATACTTGACCTTATTGTAAAAGATGGCAAGTGTTACGGAGCAAGGTCTCGTGATGAAGTTTTTATTTCTACAAACGTGGTTCTTGCAACTGGTGGACTAGGTGGACTCTTTGACAAGTCAACAAACTTCCCTCATATCTCAGGCGACGGACTTGCCATGGCTATAAAAAATGGTGTCAATATAAAGGACATATCTTACATTCAGTTTCATCCAACTTCTCTTTATGAAGAGGGAGTGGAAAGACAACTATTAATATCTGAATCTGCTAGGGGAGAAGGTGCAGTCCTACTTAATCACGAGGACCAGAGATTTACTGATGAAATGAAGCCAAGAGACATAGTTGCAGGTGCCATAAAAAATGAAATGGAAAAAGAGGGAGTGGACTTTGAATACTTGTCTATGAAGCCCCTTGGAGAAGAAAGAATTCCCAAGAGATTTCCAATGATTTTTGATGAGTTAAAAGCCAGGGGGATAGACCCAAGATACGAAAATATTCCAATAGTTCCCTGCCAACACTACACCATGGGAGGAATAGAGTGCGACATTGAAGGAAAGACTAACCTAGAGGGACTCTTTGTAGTCGGCGAGGCTGGCAACGTTGGAATTCATGGTTCCAATAGACTTGCTTGCAATTCCCTTTTAGAGTGCCTGGTCTTTGGAAGAATTTTGGCAGACTACTTAAATGAAAATAAACTTGAAGAAAAAGAAATAGACTTTACAATTGACACAAAAGACCTTGATGGAGAAGATAAGAAAAAAATTATTTTTGAAAGGATAAGAGAAGATGAGAGAGCTAAAGCCAATCTTAATTGACAAGTATATACTTGCAGCTCTGCAAGAAGACATGACAAGTGGAGACATTACCACTGATGCCATCTTAAAAGATGAGAGGGCAGAGGTAGATTTAAGAGCCAAGGACAAGGGAATCCTTGCAGGTCTTGATGTCTTTAAGAGAGTCTTTGAAATTTTAGATGAGGATGTGAGCTTTGAATTTTATTTTTCTGATGGCGATGAGGTTAATAATAAGGACTTAATTGGAAAAATAAGTGGAAGAGCCAAGGCGATTTTAGAGGGCGAAAGGACAGCTCTAAACTTTTTGCAAAGGATGAGCGGGATTGCAACTTACACAAAGAAAATGCTTGATGCCCTTGACAGCGACCATGTAAAAATTCTTGACACAAGAAAGACAACACCTAACATGAGGATTTTTGAAAAGTATGCAGTGACCCTTGGTGGAGGCTACAACCACAGGTACAATTTATCTGATGGGATTATGCTAAAGGACAACCACATAGATGCAGCTGGTGGAATAAGAGAGGTAGTTGAAAAAGTTAGGAGGCTCAATCCCTTTGTAAAGAAAATTGAAGTTGAAGTAGAAAATTTTGACCAAGTTAGGGAAGCCTTAGAGGTAAAAGCTGATATAATAATGTTAGACAACATGGATATAGAAGAGATAAAAGAAGCCTGCAAGATAATTAATAAGAGAGCCATCATTGAGTGCTCAGGCAACATTAGCCTTGAAAATATTAATTCTTATAGGGACCTAGACATTGATTATATTTCTTCAGGTGCAATAACTTACGGTGCAGGAGTACTTGACCTATCCATGAAAAATTTGAAAATCTATTGAGGGAGATATGTTAGATCCAAAATCAAGAAGAGAAGACTTGTTAAAATTTTTATACGAAAGTCAAAAGCCCATGTCGGGAGAAAATCTGGCAAAAAAGTTTGATGTAACAAGACAGGTTATAGTCCAAGACATGGCAATACTCAGGGCTAGCGGCAAGGATATTGTCTCAACCAATAGGGGCTACTATCTTAACGAAGCTAGGACACAAAAAGTTTTTAAGGTCAAGCATAGTGACAAGGACATAAAAAAAGAATTGGAAGCCATTGTTGACCTGGGAGGACTTGTTAAGGACGTCATTGTCCACCACAAGGTTTATGGTGAAATAAAAAAAGATTTAAATTGTTCATCAAGAAGGGACATAAAAATTTTTTTAGAAAAGATGGATGAAGAAAAGTCCAAACCCCTTGACGTCTTAACCGGTGGAGTCCACTACCACACAGTTGTAGCAGAAAATGAAGAAGTCATGGAAGAGATAGAAGTGGTCTTGGGGGAAATGGGATTTTTAATAGAGGACTAAGGAGTTAGGAAACTAACTCTTTTTTTATTGTAAAAATTTACATTACAAGGGATAAAGATTAAAAAGTAAAATAATTTACACAAAATTTACAAAAGACTTCTTGGCAATTTACAAAGCAAATCTATAATGACCATGAAATAAAGAATAAATTAAATTTTGAAAGGATGAAAATTAATGAAGTTAAAAAGTTTTGGTAAGGTTGCTGTAGTTCTTGGTCTTGCTGCAAGTCTTGTTGCTTGTGGAGGAAACAAAAAGGAAGAAGCCACTGCAAATGCTGGTGGAAAAGAAGAAGGAAAGACTCTTGGAGCAATTAATGTTATTACAAGAGAACAAGGCTCTGGAACAAGATCAGCCTTCACTGAACTAACTGGTGTTCTTGTTAAGGATGGAGACAAGGAAACTGACAATACTTATGCAGAAGCTGCTGTTCAATCTTCTACTGATGCAGTTCTTACTGCAGTACAAAATGACGCCGCTTCCATTGGTTATATTTCTCTTGGATCTTTAAATGATGATGTCAAGGCCCTAAAGCTTGAAGGAGTTGAAGCCACTCCAGAAAACATTAAGGCAAACACTTATAAGCTTGCAAGACCTTTTAACCTTGCTTACAAAAAAGATGTAGATGAAAAAGCTATGGACCTTGTTAAGTTTGTAATGTCTGATGAAGGACAAAAGATTTGTGAAGATGAAGGATATGTTGGCGATGCAAAGGGAGAAACTTACGAAGCAATTGATAACGATGCAAAGTTAACTGTTGCAGGTTCAACTTCTGTCACTCCTCTTATGGAAAAACTTGTTGAAGCTTATAAGGCAAAGAACCCTAAGGTTGAAATTGATATCCAATCTAATGGTTCATCAGCAGGTATGACTGCTGCAATGGAAGGAACTGCACAAATTGGTATGGCATCAAGAGAGCTTAAGGAAGAAGAAAAGAAGGCTCTTGACTTCACAGTTATTGCAAGAGATGGTATCGCAGTTATAGTAAACAAAGAAAACCCTGCAGAAGATGTAACTATGGACAACTTAAAACAAATCTTTACTGGAGAATTAACAGATTGGTCAGAACTTGCAAAATAAAATGCAAAGGAAATAAAATGGAAAATATTAATATAAAGGCCCCTCGAGATGACAAGAGGACCAGGACATTTTCGTGGGAAGAAGTATCTAAGTACTTCTTCCTACTTTGTTCTGTTCTTTCGATTTTCTTCTTACTCTTAATTTGCCTATTTATCTTCAAAGATTCAATAGGATTTTTGACTAAGGTGGGAGTGAAGGATTTTATCTTAAATGACTCTTGGGCACCTATGAATCAACCGCCAACTTATGGAATCTTATCCATGATACTTGGCTCAATAATTATTACAGCCCTATCTTGTTTGGGAGCAGTGCCTGTTGCCATTATGGTGGCAGCCTACTTGGCCTTTGATTGTCCCAAAAAATTTTACAAGATTTTAAAACCAGGACTTAATTTAATGACAGGGATCCCATCAATTGTTTATGGTTTCTTTGCCCTAACAATTATTGTTCCTATTAACAAAAGTATTTTTGGTGGAAATGGAATGAATATTTTAAGTGCGGCAATTCTACTTTTAATAATGATTCTACCAACAATAATTTCTATGGCAGAAGCTTCACTTAGGACTGTGCCAAAGTCTTATTACTCAGGTTCACTTTCTCTTGGCGCAAGTCATGATGAAACTATAACAAGAGTTATGATACCTGCTGCAAGATCAGGAATCTTTGCAGGGATAATACTTGGAATTGGACGTGCTATTGGTGAAACTATGGCAGTAATCCTCGTTGCTGGTAACCAAACAAGACTTACACTTAACCCTCTCAAGGGAATTAGAACTATGACTACAAATATTGTTTTGGAAATGGCTTATGCTGCTGGCGACCACAGACAAGCCTTAATAGCAACAGCAGGAGTCCTATTTATATTTATCTTAATAATAAATACAAGCTTCTTCATAGTTAAGAATAGGAGAGAAAAAAATGACTAAAATAATTGTCCTAGGTCTCTTGGCCCTATTTATAATTTCAATTCTTGGACTTCACTTTGTTGGGAAGATGTCCTTTTATAAAATAAGTACAAGACTATTTTCTGCTATGACTCTTGGAGTCCTAGTCTTTATAGTTTTGTTTGTTGTTGTAAAGGGAGTCTTGTCATTTAATCCAAGCATGCTATCTCTTAAGTATTCAACAGAAAACCTCTCCATGGGTCCAGCCATTGTAACAACACTTTTAACAGTTGTCCTTTCAATTTTATTGGCATCACCTATAGGAATCTTTACTGCCATATTCCTAGTTGAGTACACTAGGGTAGAAAACAAATTAGTAAGGGCAATTAGACTTGCAACAGAAACTCTTGCAGGCATACCTTCCATTGTCTATGGACTTTTTGGGATGTTGTTCTTTGGACTAAAATTAAAAATGGGCTTCTCAGTGATTTCTGGTGTCCTAACAGTTTCTATTATGATTCTGCCAATTATTATTAGGGCAACAGAGGAAGCTTTAAAGTCAGTTCACCCATCAGTAAGGCAAGGTTCACTTGCTCTTGGTGCAGGTAAGCTTAGGACAATCTTCAAGGTTGTGCTACCAATAGCAATCCCAGGAATCTTATCAGGGATAATTTTATCTGTAGGCCGTGTAGTTGGAGAAACTGCTGCCCTTATGTACACACTGGGAACGGCAACATCTCTTCCAACTTCTCTTAAATCATCTTCAAGGACTCTTGCCCTTCACATGTATGTACTTTCATCTGAGGGTAAGCACGTTGGAGAAGCCTATGCAAGTGGCATGGTCCTCTTGATTTTGGTTTTAATAATTAACTGGTCTTCCACAAAACTTGCAAACAAACTTAGTGAGGTTGAATAATGAATAAAAAAATGAGCGTTAAGGACTTGAATCTTTACTACGGAGACTTTCAAGCCCTTCACAAGATAAATTTAGACATAAAAGAAAGGGAAATTCTTTCCTTTATTGGACCATCAGGTTGCGGCAAGTCTACCCTATTAAAATGCTTGAATAGGATGAACGACCTAGTCCTTGGCTGCAAGATTGATGGAGAAATAAAACTTGATGGCGACGACATCTACGCAAAGAATTATGATGTAAATAAACTTAGAAAAAGAGTGGGAATGGTATTCCAACAACCTAACCCCTTCCCAATGAGCATCTACGAAAACATTGCCTATGGACCAAAGACTCATGGGATAAAAAACAAGGCTGAGCTTGATGAAATTGTTGAATCATCACTTAAGCAAGCAGCCATTTGGGATGAAGTAAAAAATGATTTAAAGAAGTCTGCCCTTTCCATATCAGGAGGCCAACAACAAAGGCTTTGTATAGCAAGAGCTCTTGCAGTTAATCCAGAAGTAATTCTAATGGACGAACCAACATCTGCCCTTGACCCAATTTCTACAGGAAAGATTGAGGACCTTGCCCAAGACCTAAAGGACAAGTACACAATTGTAATGGTAACTCACAACATGCAACAGGCATCAAGAATATCTGATCAAACTGCCTTCTTCTTAAATGGAGTTATTGTTGAGAAGGGAAAGACTGTGGATATCTTTACAAACCCAAGGGAAGAAAAAACGGAATTATATGTAACAGGAAGGTTCGGCTAATGAGAAAAAGATTTGATGAAGAATTAAGGCACTTAAACGACTTGGTTTTAGAGATGGCAAGTCTAAATGAGTCAGCCATTAAAAAGGCAATCTCACTTTTAGATGAAAAGAATAAAAATATTGCAGAAGATGTCATCCATGACGAAGAGAGGACAGACCAATACGAAAAGACTATCCAAAACCAATGCCTTAAAATTTTTGTAGAGCAACAACCAGCAGCAAGTGACCTTAGGAGGGTCTCTTCTGCCTTAAAGATGATTACAGACTTAGAAAGAATTGGAGACAATGCAAGAGACATTGCAGAAATTTGCATGGGCCTACCAGATGACTGTGACACAACAAGCCTCCCTCTTATAAAAGAAATGGCTGAGGCCACAGTAAATTTATTAAATAGGTCCATTGATTCCTTTGTAAATTTAGATTTAGAACTTGCAAAAAAAATTGACGACGAAGATGACGTAGTTGACAATTATTTTCTAATGATTAGGGACCAATTAATTGATATAATTAAGGCAGATTTTGATCCAGGGGCTGCCATTGACTTTATAATGATTGCCAAGTACCTGGAAAGAATTTCTGATCACGGAGTTAACATTGCTGACTGGGTAATTTTTACTGTAGAAGGTTCAAGGCCAGAATAAAAATCAAAAATTTATAGGGATGATTTTATGCTAATTTATCTTGTTGAAGATGATACATCGATTTTAAAATTAATTGAATACTCACTAAAGACTAAGGGCTATGAGGTCAGGGCCTTTGAAAGGGGTAAGGACTTTTTTAAAGTTCTTGAAGAAAGAAAACCTGACCTCGTCCTCCTTGACATAATGCTACCTGATATGGATGGTATTGAAATTTTAAAAAGACTGAGGGAGAGAGAAGACACAAGGGATACTTGGGTCATAATGATAACTGCCAAGACCTCAGAATACGATGTGATCTCTGCCCTTGACGAAGGAGCAGACGACTACATCAAGAAGCCCTTCTCTGTCATGGAACTTTTATCAAGAGTTGGGGCAGTGGAAAGACGTGCTGGCAAAAAAGTTGTGGACACAGGAGTCCTTGACTACAATGGAATTGTTATTAAGGACAAGAACAGGTCCGTTAGCATTGATGGAGTCCAAGTTGACTTTAGTTTAAAAGAATATGAAGTTTTAAAATACTTAATTTTAAATAAGGACATAGTTATATCTCGTGAGAAACTCTTAACAGAAATTTGGGGTTATGATTATGAGGGAGAAACTAGGACTGTGGATATGCACATAAAATTAATAAGGGACAAGCTTGGCGACAAGAGAGGCTCAATAAAAACTATTAGGGGTATTGGTTACATGATGACCAAGGAGGAATAAGATGAAGAAAAGATTTTTCAGATACCTCCTTGGCATTGCCCTCTTGACCTTATTTTTATCAACTGTGGCATCCATGTTTATTTTTTATTCTGGCTACGCAAAGAGATCTAACGAAGATCTGAGAAGCATCATCATGACCATGGGGGAAAGTCTCAACAAGCATGAAGATGATATATCTTACTTGGAAGGACTTGCAAATAAAAAATTGGATTTCAGGATAACTTTGATAAGAGATGACGGCGAAGTTCTTTATGATTCAAAGAAGGATGTAAAGCTCTTGCCATCTCACAAGGATAGGCCAGAATTCATTGAAGCAAAACGACTTGGCTATGCCCAAGTGGAAAGATATTCCAACACACTTTCCAAGGACCTCTACTATGTCAGCCTAAGACTTGATGATGGAAATATGATTAGAATTTCTAGAGAGATGGACAACTTAATTGGTGCCTTCACAAAGGTCCTTCCCCTTGACATCTTAATGTCTATAGTGATTTTTATAGTGGCAGCTCTCGTTTCAAAGACCTTAACTAAGAAGACCTTTGAGCCACTTAACAGTCTTGAAGAAGACCTACTTAGTCTCGACACAAATATTTTTCCAGAGCTAAGTCCCTTCATCAATAGGATAAAAAAACAAAAGATAACTATAGATGAGAGCTACAGAGAGATTGAAAGAGAGAGGGACACAATTAATACAATCCTAAAAAACATGAGGGAGTCCCTTGTTATTGTTGATGAAAATAAAAACCTCTTGGCAGTGAATGACTCTGCAAGAGAAATTTTTAAGTCTAAGAGAGAAATCCTTGGAGAAAATATAATCAACCTAATAAGAGATGAAGAAATTTTAAAAATGACTGACGAGGCCCTTGTGGGTAAGAGCATCGAAGCCATAACAAGAATTGGTGACAGGGACTACAAGTGTTATGTCAACCCAGTCTATGAAGACAAGAGGGTGAGGGGACTTTTGATCCTATTCATTGATGAGACAGAAGAGATTAGGGCCCTAAGACTTCGCGAAGAATTCTCTTCTAACGTTAGCCACGAGCTAAAGACTCCTTTGACATCAATAAGTGGTTTTTCAGAACTTCTTGTCAACAACTTAGTAGAAGACAAGGACAAGGAAGGATTTTACAAATTAATTTACGATGATTCAAAGAGACTCCTAAGTCTTGTGGAAGACATTATTAAAATTTCTGGACTTGAAAATTCAGGTGACTATGACAAGGAAGAAGTAGATTTAAGAGAAATTATTTCTGAAGTCCTAAAGGGATATGAAAATTTGATTGAAGAAAAAAATCTTGAAGTTAACTTTGAAGGACAAGGCACTGTCTTTGAAAATAGGACCATGATCTGGGAACTCTTCTCCAACTTAATCAACAATGGACTTAAGTACAACAAGGAGGGGGGAAGGCTTGATATAAAAATTTCTGAAGAAGAAAGAGCCTACAAGATTATAATTGCTGACACAGGAATTGGAATCCCACAAGAAGACCTTGCAAGGATCTTTGAAAGATTTTACAGGGTGGATAAGTCTAGGTCACGCAAGGTTGGTGGAACAGGTCTTGGTCTCTCAATAGTAAAACACATCTTGCAAAAGATTGGTGGCAAGGTAAAAATTTCTTCACAACTAGGTCAGGGAACGACCTTTGAATTACTTTTAAACAAGCAAAGTTAATAAAATTTTTAAAAGCTTTTAATAAAAGAAAATAAACTTAATTGACCTATAGGGGTTGAACTTAAAAATCAACCCTTATAGGTTTTTTTGGTATGTAAACTTTCTATACAATAAAAACTCCTTAAATCAATTTAATAGGGCTTAAAGGTATACAAGATTTGGGATACTATAAGATTTTCAAAATTGAAATCAAAAATCAATTTATGTTATATTAGCTATTGATGATAAATGTAATCAAAATTAAAGCAGGAATCAATAACAATATTAAGATTTATTTCAAGTAGCCATAAATTAGTAAATAATTGATTTTAAATATCATTGTATTATTGAAAAATTATTTTAAAATTTTGCTTAATTAGGAAATTTTTTAAAAAAATGATTGTAATTTATAGATTATTGGGTATAATGAAGGCAAAGAAAAAATTTAGGAGGTTTTTATAATGAATAAGAGATTAATTAATTTAGGATTAGGTTTAGTAGTAGGTGCCCTTGGTGGAAAAATTCTTTCATCAGATACTGCAAAAAAATTAGCAGTTAATACTGTTGCTGGTGGTTTAAAAATCAAAGAAGGCATCGACAAGAATCTTGAAAATGTAAAAGTTACTAGCGAAGATATTCTTGCTGAAGCAAAAATTAAAAAAGCTGAAGACGAAAAGAAGGAAGCTGAAAGAAAGGCTCAAGTAGACATAGAAAAAGTTGCTGATGCAGAAGTTGTTGAAGAAGAAATTGTTGAAGAAGAAGTAGAAGACTAAGATGATTGCTTCTATTGCTAGCAGGACTCTGGGGAGAGCTCGTTTCACTTACGAAGGGAGCCTTCCAGATTCCAATGTAAATAAATTAAAATATAAAATTGAAGAGCTTGAGGGAGTTAAGTTCTGCAAAATTTCTCCCCTTGCCAATTCAATAACTGTAACTTATGAAGAAAAATATCTTCCTAAGATTGCAAGATTTATCTTGGACTTTGACTTAAGTGACTTAGATGACTTTGAAATCGATGATCCAGACTTTGTACCACAAAATAATAGGGAAGTCTTTCACATCTTGCGTGACGCCATGTACAGGAGGATTTTCTTTACAAAAATTATGCCAATGCCTTTGAGACCAATTGGCGTAATTATAAAATCCATCCCTTACATCAAGGCTGGTTTAAGGAGCCTTAAGAATAGAAGGCTTGACGTGAGCCTACTTGATGCAACAGCAATTGGTGTATCTATACTTGATGGAGAGTTTGGCGACGCAGGTAGCATTATGTTCTTGCTAGGACTTGGCGAAGAACTAGAAGAGTACACACTAAAGAAGTCTAAGGATGACCTAGCTCAGTCCTTAAAATTAAATGTTGACAAGGTCTTTGTAGTTGAGGGAGATAAGAAGTATTTAAAGAAACTTGAAGAAGTAGAAATTGGCGAACTTGTTGAAGTCAACATGGGTTCAACTATTCCTGTTGATGGAGAAATAATTAGGGGTTACGGCATGGTAAACGAGGCCTCCCTAACTGGTGAGTCCCTTCCTGTTAAAAAGACTGAAGGCAAGACTGTCTTTGCAGGCACTGCCTTAGAAGAAGGAGCTCTCTTAGTAAAGACTGCCAAAAAATATGACGACTCAAGAATCAACCATATAATAGAATTAATTGGAGAAAGTGAAAAGAATAAGTCTCTTGCAGAAAAGAGGGCAGAATCTCTTGCAGATTCAATTGTAAAATATTCCTTCCTTGGAGCAGGACTAACTTATCTTTTGACAAGGAACTTTATCAAGGCCAAGTCCTTCTTAATGGTGGACTTCTCTTGTGCCCTAAAACTTACAATGCCAATTGCAACAATGAAGGCAATTTCATCGGCATCAGAAAGAGAAATTCTTGTAAAGGGTGGAAGGTATCTTGAAAAGTTAGCTCATGCTGACTCCATAGTTTTTGACAAGACAGGAACTCTTACAAAGTCAGAACCAAAAGTTGAGAAGGTAATTGCCTTCTACGACCACGATGAAGATGAATGTCTAAGGATTGCAGCTTGTCTTGAAGAACACTTCCCACACTCAATTGCCAATGCAGTTGTAAAGGCTGCTAAGGACAAGGACCTTAAGCACGAAGAAATGCACTCAAAGCCAGAGTACATTGTGGCTCATGGAATAAAATCAACTATTGAAGGAAAACCTGCCTTAATAGGATCTGCCCACTTTATACTTGAAGATGAAAAGATTCAAATAGACAAGGTTCAAGAAGATAAGATTGAAGAGTTAAAAGAAGACTATTCACTATTATATCTTGCTTTTGATGAAAAATTAATTGCAGTAATTTGTATCAAGGACCCAGTTCGTGAAGATGCAAAATTCACTATTGATGCCCTAAGAGAACTTGGCTTCACAAGAATTGCAATGCTAACTGGCGACGCAGAAAATTCTGCAAGAGCTGTAGCAAAAGAACTTGAGCTTGATTATTACGAGTCTCAAGTCTTACCAGAAGACAAGAAAAATTATGTAGATAGGGAAAAGGAAGCAGGCAGAACTGTAGTTATGATTGGAGACGGCATCAACGATTCTATTGCTCTTTCATCAGCAGATGTTGGCATCTCTATGCATGAAGGTGCAGACATAGCAAAAGAAATTGCAGACATATCTATTAAGTCTGACTCCCTAAAGGAACTCATCGACGTAATAAAAATTGCAAGAGCTCTCGAAGGAAGAATTCACAGAAATTACAGGGAAATTATTTCCTTTAACGGAGCCCTAATTATCCTTGGAGTCTTAGGTTATGTTACAAACACTCGCTCAGCCTTCCTACACAATGCATCAACAGTTGCCATTGCCGGAAGAAACATGAGGGACTACGCAATATAAATAACTTATGATAAGGTAAAATAGTAAAATAAAAATATATTCTTAGAAAAACTCTAACAAAAAAGGACCGACCTGGTCCTTTTTCTTTTGCTTATTTATTTTCTTCTTCTGTCAAGATTTTTAAAATCTCTGAATAAATTTCTTCTGGATTTTTTTTGAAGTTGGCAGAAATTTTCTTCGCCATAGTGGCATCTGAAGTTTCAATTTTTAAATCTAATACTTCGATCTCGTCGTCTCTAATTTTTAGTTGAGCGTAGTGGCTGCCATCTCTTTCCATGACTTCTGCTGAGACAGAATTTTTTAAAAGTAATTCGTGGTGGTAGCCTTCCATCTTCTCGTCTAAAAATTTTATATTTTCTTCAGGTATTTGCTCGTAGAAAATATTTAGGGTATTGACTCCGTCCTCTGATAGATAATATTTTTTGTCATTGTCAAAGAGGACAAGACCTGTTGACTCTAGCTCCTTTAAATATTGTTTGAAGTAAAAATAATTAAAGAGCTCAATATCCAATACAAAATAAGACAGGTCATTCTCCTTTAGTCTGTGGTTGAAGTTGTCTATTATGTAGAGGATTAATAATTTATTTAATGCAAGTTCAAAAGAACTTTTTTTCATAAGATCACCTTCTAGGGTATTATACCAAAGCCAGGTTCATAATGGCAATTAAAGATGAATTTTTACAAGTTTTTGATATAATGTACTTGGAGGAATTATGGAAAAAGAAATTTTATTTTCTCGTGAAGAGATACATGAAAAAGTTGTAAGCCTGGGCAAGATGATTGAAAAAGACTTCGAAGATGATTTCGTAGTTATTTCTCTTTTAAGGGGAAGTTTTATCTTTGCAGCAGACTTAGTTAGAGAGATAGATAGATTAGTTGAAATAGATTTTTTAACAACGTCAAGTTACGGCCACAGCGAAAGCTCCAGTGGAGAAGTTAGGTTTTTGACAGACCTTCGCACTAACATCGAGGGAAGAAATGTCCTAATAGTTGACGACATATTGGACACAGGCAATACCCTTTATGCCGTAAAGGAAAAGTTAATGACTTATAAACCTAAGTCCTTAAAGACTTGCGTATTGTTAGATAAACCTTCAAGGAGAGAAGCAGATGTAAGCGCAGACTATGTTGGCTTTGAAATTGAGGACCTCTTTATAGTTGGTTACGGCCTAAACTATGGCGACCACTACAGGAATGTCCCTTACATCTACACTTATAAAGAAAAAAATGAAAAACTTTAAGAAGAAAAATTTAAATGTAATGAGTGTCAACTCCTTGACTCTCGTTCTTGCAATTATATTTTTGACAATTGGCTTTAATATTCAGGAACGTTTTAGTTTTTGGGGGACCTTAATAACAGAAGTGGTCATTGTTTTGATTCCAGCCCTACTTATTTCTTCCACAGGAAGAATTAAAGAGGTCCTAAAGGTCAAAAAGGTCCCAATGAAGAGCTTGGGGCTTACAATAATCCTTGTGGTATTAATTTATCCTGTGATTTTACTTCTTAACGGAGTATTTTTGTCCCTTCTTTCAAACTTTATTGAATACAAAAATTTTCCCATGGAGTTAATGCTACAAAATGTTCCAATTTTTAATTATTTAATCTTCATGTGCCTTGTACCGGCAATTTGTGAAGAAGTTTTCTTTAGGGGAACCCTCACCAATGCTTATAATGTCTATGGAGAGAGGTTTGCCATAGTGGTGTCGGCTCTTGTCTTTGCCCTCTTCCACTTTGACATCCAAAATTTTATAGCGCCCTTCTTGTTGGGGCTTTTATTTGCAAGTTTAATTGAAGTTACAGGCTCAATCCTGCCTGCAATTTTGGGTCACTTTGTCAATAACGTCCTTGCAGTTTTATCTGCCAGGTATGTAAATGAAAGAGTCTTTAACTTTTTGAGGCAGACAAAATTTTCTCGTGAAATTGGTTCTCTTGAGCTTTCAATAATTATAATTTTAGTTGTCCTTTCTATTTTCTCAATAGTCTTTAGTAGGCTTATTTTGAAAAATCTAAAGAAGGAAAATCAGGCTGAAGGTCAAGTTAAGATTAGGTATAGGGACGTAGAGGCTATTGACTTGTTCAACTTTGTGCCCCTTATTGCCCTTGTGATTTTGTATTTCATCTATCACTATATTGTTTTTTAAGGAGATAGGATATGGATAAGATTAGAGAAGCAGCAGATTTAATTTTAAAATCAAAGAAGGTTTTTGCCCTAACTGGTGCAGGTATTTCTACAGATTCAGGAATTCCTGACTTCAGGTCATCATCTGGCTACTATTCCAAGATGGACCCAGCCCTTGCCCTTTCCAAGGACAGGCTTTTAAACCATCCAGAAATTTTTTATAAGGAAGGCTACAAGATTTTAGAAGATCTAAATGACCAAGAACCTAATGGAGGCCACAATGCCCTTGCCAAGATGGAAGAGGAAGGCTTTTTAGCTGGCATAATCACACAAAACATTGACAATCTTCACGCCAAGGCTGGTTCCAAAAACATCTACGAAGTTCACGGCGAAACTCGTGGAACCCACTGCATGAAATGTGGGAAGGAATATCCCTTTGCCCTAATGAGAAAAAAGGTTGAGGCTGGAGAAATCCCACCAAAGTGCGACGCTTGTGGCGGAGTAATAAGGCCTAATGTTGTAATGTTTGGCGACATGATGCCAGACGACTTCGAGAGGGGAGCAAGGGAACTTGATTCCACTGACACCCTAATAGTTGTTGGCTCATCCCTTACTGTTTCACCAGTAAACTTCTTGCCAAACTACGTGGACCACTTGATTATAATTAACAACGACCCAACACCAATGGATAGACGTGCAGATGTAGTCATCCACGAAAACTCCACTAGGGTCTTAGAAGAAATTTTAAAGGAGCTTGAAGCCAGATCATGATGTACGGAGATTTTGCTTATTTTTACGACAAGCTCATGTACGACCTTGACTACGAAAAAATTTATAAATTTATAGGAGAGCTTCTAGGGAAAAAATCTCTAGAAGCTGACTTAATTTTAGAAATGGCTTGTGGGACAGGAGGTCTTACAGAGAAACTTGTCAAGGATTACAAGGTTCACGCCTTTGACCTGTCAGAGGACATGTTGGCAGTCTGTGAAAATAAGATTAGGAGTAGAAATTTAAGACTTTTTAAGCAAAACATGGCAGGTTTTTCTGCCCCAGGGACTTATGATGCCATAGTCTCAGTTGGTGACAGCTTAAATTATTTAATAGAGAGGGAAGACTTTGAGGCAGCCTTGAGGTCAGCCTATGACCACCTAAGAGATGGTGGGATCTTTATCTGTGACCTCAATACAGAGTACAAGTTCAAAAACATTGACCCCGTAACTGTTGACGAAGTTGAAGACGTCTTTTACATCTGGGAAAATATTTTTGATGGAGAGTCAAAGCTCAACACTTATGGAGTTAATTTTTTCAGAAACACTGAAGGTAACAATTATAAGAGATTTTACGAAGAGCATCTTGAGAGGGCCTATGACCTTTCTTATGTAAAAAATATTTTAGAAGAGATTGGATATTGTGACATAGAAGTTTATGACGACTACGAATTTAAAGAAGCAAGTGATAAAACTTCGAGATACACAATAATCGCAAGGAGGTAAATTTGGGATATATTTTAAGAGCAATAGATGAAACAGAAACTATAAAAATTTCTGCTGCCATAACAACTGATGTAGTTGAAGAGGCTGCAAAGATTCACAATCTATCAAAGACAACTGCAGCAGCCCTTGGCAGGGTTTTAACTGCAACAGCAATTATTGGTTCATGGCAAAAAAATGAAAAGGACTCAATAACTCTTTCCATTAATGGAAATGGACCAGCAGGTCCAATAGTTGCAACTTGTAAAAATGACGGCTATGTAAAGGGCTACGTTGCAAGACCTGGGACCGACCTTCCAATAAGAGAGTCCGACGGCAAGATTGACGTTGCAGGAGCAGTGGGCCAAGGAACTCTTACTGTGACAATGGACGTTGGAATGAAGAAGCCTTACACAGGAACAGTTAACTTAACAAGTGGAGAAATCGCAGAAGACCTTGCAGTTTACTTCTTGCAATCTGATCAAGTTCCATCAGCAGTTGGACTTGGAGTCCTAGTTGATGTTGACTATTCAATAAAGGCAGCAGGTGGCTTTATAGTTCAACTAATGCCAGACTGCAGGGAAGAAGAAATTGCAAAGCTTGAAGAAAACTTGAAAAAGTTAAAGAATGTAACTTCAGTAATTGATGAGTACCACGACGCAGAAAAGTTAATTGAAATTTTAATGGAGGGCATGAACTACAAGGTCCTTGAAAAGAGAGACATTGAGTACAAGTGCAACTGCTCTCGTGAAAAAGTTGAAGATGCCATAGTCTCAGTTGGTCCAAAAGAAATTAGAGAAATTTTAGAAGAAGACAAGAAGGCAGAAGTAAATTGCTATTTCTGCAACTCTGTATACAATTTCGATGAAAAAGACCTTGAGAGAATGCTAAAGAAGGCAGAGGACATAAATAAAAATAGACAAATCATCATCCAAGATAATTTTTAAAATTTTATAAAAAAATAAAGATAGCTAGAAAATTTAATCTAGCTATCTTTTTTTATCTAATGCTATTAAAAACTTTTTCCATGGGTTTTAATATCACAAGGACTATGACGGATGAAACGCCAATTTGAATTAGGTTGCCTGGTATTGATGCAAGGGGTGCAGCAAAGGAAGACAAGATAAAAATTTCTCCTATGTAATAAACAACAACTTTTACAAGGGCAACAAGAATGAAGGACAAGATTAAACTTTTAAGAGTGTACTTCTTGTAGTTCATCTTGTTAAGTATGTAGCCCATAATAAGTGCTGAGATCACAGTCATTGGTGACCAAAGGATCCATCCACTTGTTAGGTCGAAGAGTCCCATGCCAAGAGCTCCTGCTGTCATGCCAACTCTCTTGTCAAAAAATATGGCTGCCAGGAAGAAGGGTACATTGCCCAAGTGAATCAAGCCACCGTTGGGAGAGAAGGGAAGTTGAATTTTTACAACCCAAGTGAATACATATACAAGTGCAATAAATAGTGAAGTGACGACAAGGTCTCTGACCTTAAAATTTTTCATGTGAGCTCCTTTCACGTTTTTAAAAATATTTTAAAACTATTTTATCAGAAATTGTCATATAAATAAAGAACAAGGTCGACAATCCGACCTTGTTTTTAATATTATTTATATTCATTAAAGGGAAAATTTTTAAAAACTTACTATGACTGTGAATTATAGGAGTATTTTTGTAAGTGATTTTTGGAGTAAAGATTTGATAATTCACTTAGTATTAAAGTAGTTTTAAAAGTAAGGGATCTTATTGTAAAGTTTATTAGACTATTTATCTTTAAGAAATTTTAGATTTTTTTCAACTAAATTTATTCCCTTTTGATATGCACTTATATAATACTTGGATATAAGTTTTAAAGTTGTTTCGGAATAGCTATAAAGTTCCCCTTTGAAATAGTATTCTATACTAGTATTAGCTGTACTTTTTGTATAATTATATAAATCTCTCTTATTATCCAAAATTTTTGGATTGTTTTTTCTAATATCCTCTTCCCAAGCGAGATAAATAGCCATTATTGAATTGACGAGGATATCTTTGTCCTTTGAGATATAAGGGAGATTATTTTTTATTTTGTTAAAATATTTAGGATCAGTATATTGCATCATATAAGCATATTTTTCTGTAATCAAATTTCTATTGTCCTTTTTAGCACTGATTAAGTCATTTAAATAAGAAGTTAGTATTATATCATTATAGATACTCCAGTAACAAAGACGAGAGTATATAAAGGTAAAAGAATCATCTTGACAGAAAGCTCTTTTACCTAAATTATTTACATTAGTAAAAAACTTCCATTCACTTATTACAATTTTTTTTAGAGTTTCATCTCTTTTTTTTGATGTTGAATCGAATTTCATATTTAACCTACTTTATCCATGTATCTTCATTTTTTAATTCTTCATTATTTATTTTTTTGACTATTTCAGAAGAATGATATTTTAAAAAATTTGCATTTAAATTCGAAAGGTTAGCTTTATTTAGGTATCCCACTAACTTCTCACACATTTCTTCAATAATGTCAATTTTTTGAAGTGATTCGCTAACGTCACTATAAGACAATAGAGCATCCATTTTTGAACAAGTATATTCGCCAAGTAAATGTAATGATTTTAGAGATCTATATTGCCACTTATAGAAAGGCATATACTTTTTATTTATTAGGTGAATAAATTCACAATAATATTGCAGAAATTCGCTAAGTGCAATCTGAGCTCCCATTAAATTATTTCTTTTTAAGCATCTTTGATAGTTATACTGACCTGATTGGGCAATTTTATTACAAAGGTAAGCTAGTTTCTTTAAAACTAAATCTTTTGGATAATATGCTAGAAGTCTTTGCCTAATATAAGAAAACTTGCCGTAATTATCTTCGAATATCTTTCCATTTGTAGCTACTGATAAAAGATCTTGAGGGACTTTTCTAAATTCTTTCAAAGTTAAAGGACCTTTTTCATAAAGAGTATAATACTTGTAAAAATCTTCCACTGCAATAATCTTTACAAGCCCATCACCTAAGTTTATTTCAGTGATAGGGAGTTGAGAAATTATATCTCTAGGTAAAAACCAATAACATCTCTTTATAAAATCGTGATCTTTAGAAATTTCATCATCAAAACCGTAACATTCAGAACCTTCACCAACTATACCAAAGGCAGAATATCTAACAAGATCTGGATAATTTTTTAATATGAAGGGTTTTACATGGTTGAAATAAAAGTCCTCCGATATTTCTATACCTTTTTTCAAATTATTTTCAGTAATATAATGTTTTGACTCTGGTTTTAAATTTTCTTTAATGAAATTTAAGTTGCTAACTATATTCTTATAAGCCTCGCTTTCTCTTCCGTAAGTATTTTCAATGATTTTTTTTGAAATATTATAAAGTGATGTACTTTTTTCAATTTCTCCTATATTAAAATAATATTTTGCAAGATTATTGAGTACACTAGCATAAAGTGGATTAGATGGAGAAATCTTACTTTCAAGGAATTCTTTTGCTTTAAAAATATAATCTTCGGCTTCGCTATCTTTTTTCATAAGAGTGCAAACTTCAAATAAATTATTATATGTAGTTGCAAGTTGTATGCTATGGTGTGGAATTTCAGACAAAATCTTTTCAGCCGATTTTAAAAGATCATAGGCCCTTTGAGGATCTCCATCTTCTAAGAAAAGAAGTGCCAAGTTGTTTGCGTTTGATGCGTATGAATAATTATAAAGATTTAATTTCTTGAAAATTTCATCAGCTTTATTAAATAAATTCAAAGCCTCTTCTCTATTAGAATTCATTCTATAAGCATTTGCTAAATTCATGAGAGTATTTGCATAGGCTTCAGAGTTTTTATTGAAATGAGTTTCAATGAGGGTTTTTGCAGTTAGTAGGCTTTGAATACTCTTAGAATAATCTCCTGTATTTCTAAGTGCGCCACCATAATCATTAAGTAATTCAACTAGTTTTGCAAAATCTTTATTGGAAAAAGCAATTTCAATAGCTTCTTCAATTAGAGGGAGCATTTCAACTTCTTTGCCGTCTCTTAAAAGAGAGTGGTATTTTTTTTGAATATTTTCTATTTTATCTAAATACATTTTATTAACTCCTCTACAGGATTTTCGATGATTTCTAAAGCGACAATTTCTTTATCTGAAAAATTATTTAAAATAGTTTCTTTTGAATTCTCAAGACTTGACAACAAACCACTTAAGATAAGAATACCTTTTCCAAAAAGTCCGACTTGGAAATGAATTTTAATAATAGAAACACCAGATGCTTTTAAACATAAGTCAGAAGCCTTAATGGCAGAAATACTATTTTTAAACTCACAAATCATTAAAGAAGATATTTTTATTGATTTGTCAGGAGAATTAATCCTGCCTATAACACCTTCATGTATATTTAAAATAGGTAGGGCAGATATGTTTTTTTCTTTTAAATATTTTTTTATCCCTAGGATATCGTGGTCATTTCCCTTAAATATAAAAAGAATACTCCCAGGACAAATATTTTTTACTAAAAAAAGTTCCACAGGATAATTTAAAATTATTGAATTTACTTCTTTATAACCAAGGGCTATACTTCGGAATTCAGCAAGTAAATAAGAAGAATCCATAAAATCACTTCCTTATCTTATATAAAAATAATTTTATTTAAAGAGGACATCAAATTCAATATAAGGCTAGGAAAATGTTTTGATTATGCAACAAAAAGTTTATATTGTCACTTTTTCATAAAAAATTGGTAAAACGTTAGTTAACGAATATTAAAAGAGTACATATTAAAAGTTTTAATTTTACCTTACAAAGGTTTGCATAATATTTTAAATCTAACTCAGATAAAAGATATAATTTCCATAAGCTTGATGGTTTACATAAGCAAAATAAAATTTAGGAGGTATTTTATGTTAGAAAAAGGGTTTTCACAACCTACAGAGAGAGTGAAAAGACTAAGACAAGTTATTATCGATGCAGTGCCACAAGTTGAGTCTGACAGAGCAAGATTAATTACAGAGTCTTACAAAGAAACAGAAGGTCTTACAAACATATTAAGAAGAGCAAAAGCAGTTGAAAAACTTTTTAATGAGCTTCCAGTAACAATTAGAGATGATGAATTAATTGTTGGTTCCATTACAAAGGCACCAAGATCAACAGGACTATGCCCTGAGTTTTCTTACGAATGGGTAGAAGCTGAGTTCGACACTATGGCAACAAGACTTGCAGATCCTTTTGTGATTCCAGAAGAAACAAAAAAAGAACTACATGAAGTATTTAAATATTGGAAGGGAAAAACTACATCTGAATTTGCAGATTCTTTAATGAGTACAGAAGCAAAGGATTGCATTGCAAATGGAATATTTACTGTAGGTAATTATTTCTATGGCGGTGTAGGACACGTTAATGTAGATTATGAAAAAATAATTAAAAAAGGTTTCAGAGGAGTTCTTGAAGAAACAGTCAAAGCAATGAATGAAATTGACGAATCAGAACCTGAATCAATTAAAAAGATGCAATTTTATAAGGCAGTTATAATTTCTTATAACGCTGCTATAAATTTTGCGCACAGATATGCTAAGAAGGCTGAAGAATTAGCAAATGTTGAAACTAATCCTCAAAGAAAACAAGAACTTTTAAGAATTGCAGAAAACTGTAAGAGAGTTCCTGAATATGGAGCAAGAGATTTCTGGGAAGCTTGCCAAGCTTTTTGGTTTGTTCAAATAATGGTTCAAATTGAATCAAACGGTCACTCAATCTCACCAGGAAGATTTGACCAATATATGTATCCTTCTTATAAGGCGGATACAACTATTACAAAAGAATTTGCTCAAGAACTAGTAGATTGTATTTGGGTTAAGTTAAACGATATAAATAAAACTCGTGACGAAATTTCAGCTCAAGCCTTTGCTGGTTATGCAGTATTCCAAAATCTATGTGTAGGTGGACAAGATTCTGAAGGTTTTGATGCTACAAATGACGTATCTTATATGTGTATGGAAGCTGTTGCTCATGTTGCTTTACCAGCACCATCATTCTCAGTAAGAGTTCATCAAAATTCTCCTTATGAATTCTTATTAAGAGCTTGCGAAGTTTCAAGACTAGGATACGGCGTTCCTGCTTTCTATAATGATGAAGTTATTGTACTTAACTTAGTATCAAGAGGAGTTAAGATAGAAGATGCAAGAGACTATTCAATTATAGGTTGCGTTGAACCTCAAGCAGGTCATAGAACTGAAGGATGGCACGATGCCGCTTTCTTTAACATAGCAAAAGTTCTTGAAATAACATTAAACAATGGTAGATGTAATGGAAAACAACTTGGACCTAAGACTGGCGAACTTACTGATATGAAGTCTATTGATGACATATTTGTTGCATATCAAAAACAAATGGAATACTTCGTAAAATACTTAGCTGAAGCTGATAACTGCGTTGATTATGCACATATGGAAAGAGGAAATCTTCCATTTATGTCAGCTATGGTTGACGATTGTATTAAGAGAGGTAAATCTGCTCAATCAGGTGGAGCTATTTATAACTTTACAGGACCTCAAGCATTCGGTGTAGCAGATTCTGGAGACTCATTATACGCTATTTACAAAAATGTATTTGAAGAAAAGAAAATTTCTCTTACTGATTTAAGAGAAGCATTAGAAAAGAACTTTGGATTCACAGACTCATTAATGCCTGGATGTGGATGCAATACTCAAACTGTTTCTGCTAAGGTTGGAGAAATGAATGAAAGTGAAATTTATGAAGCTGTTAAGAAAATCTTAGCTTCAACAGGATCAATTAATGTTGACGATCTTGAAAACAAATTAAATGAAGAATATGTAGTATCTAGTGATTGTGTATGTGGTTCACAAGAAACAACAGGAAAGTTCAGAACAATTCAAAAAATACTTGATAACACTGATAGCTTTGGTAATGATAATGAACTTTGTGACGAATTTGCAATCAGAGCTGCAAAAATTTATTGTGATGAAGTTGATAAATATACAAATCCAAGAGGAGGAGCATTCCAAGCAGGAATTTATCCAGTATCTGCCAATGTATTATTTGGTAAAGATGTAGGAGCACTTCCTGATGGTAGACTTGCACATGCACCACTTGCTGATGGTGTTTCACCAAGACAAGGTAAGGATACAAATGGCCCTACTGCTGCTGCTAATTCTGTAGCTAAGCTTCCACACGGCCAAGCATCTAACGGTACTCTTTATAACCAAAAGTTTTCACCACAAGCTGTTTCAGGAGAAAAAGGATTAAAGAACTTTGTGTCTATTGTTAGAAGTTATTTCGACCATAAAGGAGCCCATGTTCAATTCAATGTAGTAGATAGAAATACCTTAATTGAAGCACAAAAGAATCCTCAAGATCACAAAGATTTGTTAGTTCGTGTAGCAGGATATTCAGCTCACTTTGTAACATTAGCCAAAGAGGTACAAGACGATATTATAAATAGAACAGAACATACTATGTAAGTTGGAGGTGACTATGGATTCTATAAATTATAATGAAGAGGGTGTCGTATTTGATATTCAAAGATATTCAATAAACGATGGTCCTGGGATTAGAACCATAGTATTCTTAAAAGGATGCCCTTTGAGATGTATTTGGTGCTCAAATCCTGAATCGCAAAGAAAAGGAAAAGAGCTAATGTTTAGAGAGATTCTTTGCATACATTGCGGCATGTGCATCAAGGCCTGTAAACAAAAGGCATTAGACCCTAAAAACCCGAATTTTATCGATAGAGACAAATGTGTGATGTGTGAAGAATGCGCGAATGTATGTCCTTCTAGTGCATTAGAGGTTAAGGGTAAAGTAATGAATGTAGAAGAAGTTATCACTGAACTAAAAAAAGATGATTCTTTTTACTACAGATCAAATGGAGGAATAACACTTTCTGGCGGAGAGACTTTAATGCAACCTGAATTTGCTAAAGAAATTTTTAAAGCTTGTCGATCAAGAGGATGGCATACCGCAATAGAAACAGAAGGATATGCTTCTGAAGAAGTAATAAGGGATGTTGTTCCACACATAGATTTAGTTTTACTTGATATAAAAGCAAACAATGATGAACTGCACAAAAAAGTAACTGGTGTAAGTAATGAGCTTATAAAAAAGAATGCAAGAATTTTACAGGAAATTGCCAATACAATAATAAGGGTGCCAACTATCCCTGGTGTTAATGCAGATGAAAAAGAATTCGGGGATATAGTTGCTTTTGTAAAAACATTGCCAAATGTAAAAGAGTTACACATATTGCCTTATCATAACTTTGGTGAAGGAAAATATAATTTATTAGGTAGAGATTATGAACTATCTAATGTAAAAAAACTAGATGAAGATCATATAAACAAATTAAAAGAAATAGTGGAATCTAGTGGATTAATTTGTAAAGTAGGAGGCTAAGGAGGAAACGATGGATAAAGATTTATTAGAAAAAATAATGGGACAAGTATCTAATGAATTGGGAATAGACCAAAAAGATACTGAATGCTGTTCTTCAAAGGGATGCAAAAAAGTAGACGTTACTGAATTTGTTGGAACAGCAATAGGAGATACAATCGGATTAGTAATAGCTAGTGTTGATCCAATGTTAGTAGACAAGCTAAATCTTGGAAAATACAAATCAATAGGTATTATTGGTTCAAGAACTGGGGCAGGTCCACAAATTATGGCTGTCGATGATGCAGTAAAAGCAACTAACACAGAAGTAATTACTGTTGAACTTCCAAGAGATACAAAGGGTGGAGCAGGACACGGATGCTTAATATATATAGGAGCAGATGATGTGTCTGATGCAAGACGTGCTGTAGAAATAGCGTTGGATGTACTTCCAAAATATTTTGGAGATGTATATTCTAATGACGCAGGCCACTTGGAATTTCAATACACTGCTAGGGCTAGCTATTGTTTGGAAAAGGCTTTTGGGACACCTAATGGAAAGAGCTTTGGTATGGTAATTGGAGCTCCAGCTGGGATTGGTACAGTTCTTGCTGATGTTGCTGTTAAAGCCGCAAACATTGAAGTAGTAGGATATGCTTCTCCAGGACAAGGAACAAGTTTTTCTAACGAAGTTATATTAACTTTCACAGGAGATTCAGGAGCAGTTCGTCAAGCTGTAAAGGCAGCTATAGAAGTTGGTAAAAAATTGCTAGGGGCTTTAGGAGAAGATCCTAAATCAACAACAAGTCCATATATTTAATAGAAATTAATCAGGAGGTAAATTATGAATTCAGATGCTTTAGGAATGGTTGAAACAAAAGGTTTAGTAGGTGCAATTGAAGCAGCAGATGCTATGGTAAAGGCTGCAAATGTAAATCTAGTAGGATATGAAAAAATCGGTTCTGGTTTAGTAACTGTAATGGTAAGAGGAGATGTGGGAGCAGTTAAAGCTGCTACAGATGCAGGTGCTGCATCAGCAAGAGCTATTGGAGAAGTAGTATCAGTTCACGTAATCCCAAGACCACATTCAGATACTGAAAAAATTATTCCTCACTTTGATAAATAATATTTAAGCATAATAGAATTGAGAAAAGTTAAAATATCTTTTGGTATTTTAACTTTTCTATTACTTATATAAGTAGGGTGATTAAATGAATATTAGTAAAAAAGAGCTTGAAGAAATTATAAAGCTTATAGCGAAACAAATTTATGAAAATAAAAACATTAATTTTATATTCTCAAAGCCATGGAACAACAAATATTATATTGCCCTTGATAGTTTGAAAAAACTAAATTTAAATGCAAATGCAATTATAAGCCGAGAATTGGACGAAAGTCATAAGCTTACAATAAAGAATTCATGTTGTTGGAAAGAAGTTATAGATTTTGATGAAAATAAACTTGATTTAATTTCAAAAAACGATACTTTCTTCCTTGATATAAAAATGAAAAATATTGTTAATATAACAATATTCAATGAAGATGAGCTTGAATCTGCACTTGTAATGAAACTTTTTGAAAATGGCAAAAATATATATTTATGGAAGGAAACAGTAAAAACTGTAACAGGGAAAGAACCTGAAAAATATATAAAGAAACTATTAAGTTATTATGAGGAAATTTTAAGTTATGGAATAAATATAGTTGATATAGAGGAAGTGAGAAATTATGAATAGGGCACTGGGACTTATAGAAGTAGTAGGTCTAACGAACGCTATTATAGTAGCGGACACAATGCTTAAAGCTTCAAATATAAAAATGGAAGATGTCGAAATTACTAAAGGAATGGGCTTTGTTACTGTGAAAGTATCTGGAGATGTAGGAGCAGTAAAAGCTGCCATCGATTCTGGAAAAAGTTTGGCAGTTTCATTTAACAAATTTGTTTCATCAAAAGTTATACCAAGACCAGCTAATAGTCTTGACGGTTTTTTTCATTTAGACAAAGAGGATAAGCTTGAAGTTAATGCAAAAGATGAGGTAAAAACTTTAAGTAAAGAAAAAATAAAAGAAGTTGAAGATAAAAATAAAGTAGAAAATGAAAAAAAAGAAGAAAAGGTTGAAAAGGAATCTGAAACTAAAAACAATTTGAGTGAAAAAGAAGTTAAAATAGCTGAAACTGTAAAAGTTGAAAGCAAGGAAATCAAAAAAACTCAAAGCAAGAAATATCAAAAAGATTCAAAGAACCTTAAGACAAGTGAGTAGTGATATTATGTTTATCGCAAAAGTAGTTGGTAATGTTGTTGCAACAAGAAAAAATGACACCCTAGTAGGATATAAGCTTATGATAATACAGCCTATTAATGCCAAGGGCGAAAAAGTTAGAAACGAATCAGTTGCGGCTGATTATGTAGGAGCTGGTATTGGTGAGCTTGTACTAGTAGGTTCTGGTTCATCAGTTCGTGTAGAAGATGATAGGAAATCATCGGTGATAGATTTGGCAATAATAGGAATTATTGATGATTTAATTGTGTGAGGTAGATTATGAATAAAAGAGCAGTGTTTGATACAGTATGCGATGCAATAGATGCTGTAAAATCATCTTTTCAATTATATAGAAAGCTTGGGATCTCAGATAGAGAGGAAATAATACAAGAACTTAGAAAAGAACTTTTAAATCATGTAGATGAACTTGCACAAAAAAGTTATGAAGAAACTTGCATGGGTAATGTTGTATCCAAAATTGAGAAAATAAAGTTGAGTATTGAGAAAACACCAGGAACTGAAGATTTAGTTTCAGAAGTTTTAACTAAAGATAAAGTTATGACTCTTTACGAATATTCGGCTTTTGGAATTGCTTGCGCTATTATGCCAAGCACAAATCCTGTAGCTACGGTAATAAATAATGTAATAGGTTTATTGGCTTCTGGCAATGCCGTTATTCTATGTCCACACCCAAGGGCAATAGAAGTAACAAAATACCTTACTGACATAATAGCGACTACAATACTTAGAATATCAGGTATTGATAATTTGGTTACTACTCTATCTGAAGTTAGTATAAAAAATATATCAGAAATAATGCATCATCCTGATGTAAATTTATTGGTTGTAACTGGGGGAAGCGATATAGCGAGGGCTGCAAATAAATGTGACAAAAAAGTAATATCGGCAGGGGCGGCTAATCCTACCTTTATTGTAGATGAAACAGCAGACTTAGATAAAGCAGCCAGTTGCATTGTAAAGGGTGCTAGTTTTGACAATAATATTTTATGTGTTACAGAAAAGAATATAGTAATTGTGGAATCAGTTTACCATAAATTCAAAACAGCTCTTGAAAAAGAGGGAGTTTTTTACGTAGACACAGTTGAAGATATGTTGAAACTTTCTAAGGTTCTTTTAACAGAAGACTTGAAGCCAAATAAATTTTTTGGCGGAAAAGATGTAAAAGAAATATTAAAATTTGCTGGGATAGAATCTAATGGAATTTACAAAATAATAGCTGTGGATGTTCCAAAAATTCATCCTTTTGCAACGGAAGAGTTATTGATGCCGGTTGTTGCAATAGTTAAAGCAAAGAATTTTGACGATGCATTAGAAACATCATTAAATCTTGAACAAGGGCTGCATCATACAGCAGGGATTTATTCTAATATTATAGAAAGACTTAATATTGCCGCTAAGCAAATGCAAACATCAATATTTGTAAAAAATGGATGCTCCTTAGAGGGTATAGGGTTTTCAGATAACAATCCCGTAAGTTTTACTATAGCAAATAAAACAGGCGAAGGTTCAACAAGTGCAAGAAATTTTGCTAGAAAGAGAAGATGTGCTTTGGTTGATGCCTTTTCTATTAGGTGATGAAGTATGAAAGATTTAATAAATAAAACAGAAATAGTATTTCAAGGAAAAGCTATCAGTAAATTAAAAGAGATAGAAGAAAAGAGAATTTTAATAATAACAGATTCTTTTATTGCAAAAAGTGTTCTTATGAATAAAGTTTTAAGAAACATAAACGCATCAAATAAAGTTGTTATATATGACAAAGTTTTGCCTGATCCAAGTCTTGAAATAATAGGTCAAGCTTTGTCTCTATATATAAAAGAAAATATAGATATAATAATAGGATTTGGCGGAGGTTCCTCCATTGATTCTGCAAAAGGTGTAATATATTTTGCTAAGGAAGTTACAAATAAAGATGTTTATTTTATAGCAATACCAACAACAAGTGGAACTGGATCTGAAGTTACAAGTGTATCAGTAATAAAAGATAATGATACGCAAGTAAAACACTTGCTACAGTCTTATGATATGTTACCAAACTTGGCTATCTTAGACACCTGTCTTGTTAAAGAACTTCCTAAGAAAATAATTGCAAATACAGGCATAGATGTTTTAACTCATGCTATTGAGGCCTATGTTGGTAAAAACAGAAGCTCATATTCCGATGCTTTAGCAGAAAAAGCTGGAGAATTGGTTGTTAAATATCTCTATAGAAGTTATAGAAATATGAACGATATTGAATCCAAAGAAGAGATGCATTTAGCATCTATGATGGCAGGTATGGCATTTGAAATGGCAGGGCTTGGAATAAATCATGCAATAGCACATCAAATAGGAGCTAAATTGCAAATCCCTCATGGTCTTTGCAATGGTATTCTTTTAACAAGTGTTATAGGATTTAATTCGAAAGTTGAATCAATGAAAAAAAGATATGCTAATTATGCAAGAAAAATTGGCGTTACTACAGCTAAAGATGATACAGAAGCAGTAAATAATTTAAATAAATTTATTGAAGTCTTACAAGCAATTATGGATATGCCAAAAAGCTTAAGCGAATGTAATGTGTCAAAAGAAAAACTATTAGAATCGAAGAATCAAATTGCTGAGAATGCTTTAAAAGATAATTGCATGAAAACTTCTGTAAATAGTATAAGCATTGATGAGATAAAAGAAATTATTGAAAAGATATATTAGCTTTTATAAGATTATTATGAGATTAAATCGTCTTGGAGGGATTTATGAACATTAATAAAAAATATAAACATATACCTAATATAAAAATCAATGAAAAATACACAGACGGAAGAAGTAGAATTGACATATATTCGATTTTTGGAAAAGAATATTTAGAAGAAATTCAAAGAGTTATTTCTGACGTAACAGGTCTTGCTTTTGTCACAATTGATTATAAGGGAGAGCCTCTAACAGAGATGACAAATTTCTCTAAAAGGTGCAGATATATTAGAGAAAATGTAATGTGCAAAAAAATATGTGAATTATCTGATGCATCTGGTGCTATAAGATCAGCTGTGTCTAAAAAAACATCAATATATTTTTGCCCTTTTAATTTATTAGAGGTTGCAATCCCAATTGTTATCAATGATAAATATTTAGGTGCCTTTATAGGCGGTCAAGTAATATGTGAGGATGCTCCTGAAAAAGTCTTAAGGATGCAAGACCAACTTTTACTTGATGAAATAGATTTGGAAAGTTTACATCTAAATGATATAGATGTAAATTCAAAAAAGTATACATTTACAGAATTTGAGTCAATTGTAAGATTAGTTGAGCTAATAATTTCAGAGATAATAAAGAAAGAATTAATTTCAAGTTATCATGAAAGTAAAAATAAAAAGAGAATAAAGGACTTAGAAGAAAAGGTAGAAAAGCTTGAAGGTAAAAACTTAGAGCTTAAGAACAAAATCTTAAAAATTAATAATAATTTAAACAAAATTTTTTTAAACGATATGATGGAATCACTTTCAAATCTTGCTTTAATAGAAGAGGCAAAAAATACCAGCCAATATAGCGAGTATTTGAGGAATTATTTCATTAACTCAATTGAAATTGAATCCGATTCTATAAATTTTGTTTATAAAACTTTGATTAATTATTTCAAAATGAAAGAAATCCAATATAAAGATAGATTCAAATATGAAATTAATATCGATGATGATGTTAAGGAATGCAGTATGCCTTTTAAAATATTAATTCCTTATACTCTAGTTATGTGTTATCTAGGACTTAATTTCAAAGAGGATGAGTACCACATTGAAATAAATGTAAAAAGAGAGGAAGACAATATAATTATTTTAATAAATGATAATGGAGTTGGAATTTCAAAAGAAACATTTGAAAGGTTAAAAGATATACATAACATAAGCGGAGAAGTAAAAAACATGTTTGAATATATAAAGAACTTGGAAGATGATTTCAAAAAAATATCAAATGGAAAACAAGAAATAAATATTTTTGAAGACAATGAAAAGGTAGTTATTTCTATAAAATATCCTATGAAAAATTAGGGTGATTATATGTATAGTGTTCTATTAGTAAGTAATCAAACCTTAATGAGAGATACATTAAAAAAAATAATAGAAAAGAATGAGAAATTCAGTATATTTGGAGAAACAAATTCTTATAACAAAGCAATAGATTATGTTAGAAGCAATAATATTAATTTAGTTTTTTCTGATTTTATAATGCCTAACATTACAAGGGTAGATTTTATAAATAAAATCGAAAAATCAAATAATAAAACAAAAGTATTGTTGGTAGCATTTCCTCATGATTTAGTTTTTGAAGGAAATGAAAATATAAATTTAAACCAAATAATATTAAAGCCTTTAACATATGAAAAAGTTAATGAGAAGCTAGAAAAATATGACGCTATAAATCAAAAGAGTTATGAAAAAGATTTTCTGTTTAATATGGAACAAACAGTTAATATGAATGACTTTATTGAAGTTAATGAGTATTTAATTGAGATAATAAATGAATTTGATTTTAATAGTAGTGATTTAAAAGTCAAGGATGAGATAAAAGACAAATTAAAAAGCTTAGGAAATAAAATAATTAATTTTAACAGCTTTGCAGAAGATAAAGATCTACTATATAAGGATTTCCCAATTAGTGACTTAACAGTAAAAGATAAAAGACTCTGTAATATATGGATGTTTAGAATTATCAATTATTATTTTAAGAAAAAAAGTGTTGCTAATTATCCAATATTAAAAGACGTCTTTAAATATATTGAAAATAATTTAAACAAAAATATTTCTCTTAATGATGTTGTGAAAGAATGTAATATATCCCAAGGTTATTTAAGTAGGCTCTTTAAAAATGAATATAATCTAACTGTTGTAAATTATATTCATTTAAAGAAAATAAATTTAGCAAAAGAATACATATTGTTAGAGAATAGCAGTGTTTTGGATATAGCATTTAATTTAGGATATAACGAATATGGTTATTTTAGCAAAGTATTTAAAAAATACGAGAAAATGACAGTTGAGCAGTTTAGAAAAGCTAGGTGATATAATGAATAAATTTATTATTACATCAGAATCAGTTACAGAAGGTCATCCTGATAAGGTTTGTGACATAATATCAGATTCAATTTTAGATGAATATTTAAAAAAAGATAGCAATTCAAGAGTTGCTATTGAAAATATGATTTCAAACAATCTTCTTGTTATAGCTGGAGAGGTAACATCAAAAGTAAAGATAGATGTGGAGAAGGTTGCTTTAGATGCAATCAAAGAAATTGGATATTCAACTAATGAATCAGGTTTTGATGTAGATAAAGCTATTATTCTTACAAATATAGATGAGCAGTCAAAGGATATAGCAATGGGGGTAAATCAAGAAAAAATTTGTGCAGGAGATCAAGGACTTGTTTTTGGTTATGCAACAAACGAAAGCAAATCCTATCTACCTTTAGCAGTTGAACTTTCTCATGCTCTCACAAAAAGACTTTCTGAAGTTAGGAAAAAGGGAATAGTTCAAGGTTTGTACCCTGATGGAAAATCTCAAGTTAGCTTGGTATATGAAGATGGAAGACCTAGTTATGTTAAGTCAATAGTTCTTGCTGCACATCATAAGGCAAGCAAAGATATTGCACTTTTAAGATATGAGCTTATCAAGGAAGTAATAATGAAGGTTATAGATAAGTCTTTGATAAAAGGCGATACTTTAATTCATATAAATGCAACTGGGAAATTTACAATTGGAGGACCAAAGGCTGATGTAGGATTAACAGGACGAAAAATAATTGTTGATACATATGGAGGAATTGGAAGACACGGTGGTGGAGCATATTCTGGAAAAGATCCATCTAAAGCTGATAGATCAGCATCTTATATGGCAAGATACGTTGCGAAGAATTTAGTAGCAGCTGGATTATGTGATAAGTGTGAAATACAATTGGCCTATGTTATTGGCAAAGAAAATCCAGAAAGTGTATATATAGATACATTTGGAACAGAAAAATATGATCTAGAAAAAATTTATAAGGTAACTGAGAAGATTTTTGATTTGAGTATCGATGGCATAATAAAGAACTTGAAGTTACAAAGGCCTGTTTATAAAAAAACAGCGTCTTATGGTCATTTTGGAAGAGATGAAGATGAATTTACTTGGGAGAAAACTGACAAAAAAGATGAACTAAAAAACTTAATTAGGTAGGTGTACTATGGATATTTTAACAATAATTGCAGGTTTTGCAGGAGGAGCTTTCGGAGCAGCTTTTGGTTCGATACCAGCTTTTATCTTGACAGGAGTGTTTGCTTTAATAGGATCTATTTTAACCCTTTCAGGAGTTACAGACTATATTGTTGGTAATGTGGCATTTGGTCCATTCTTTGGTCCGCATGTATCCTTTGCAGCAGGAGCTGCCGCAGCAGCATATGCAGCAAATAAAGCTAAAAAGCTAGATAATGCACAAAATGTTTTAGCATCTCTTTTTGGTATTAATGATATAACTACAATATTGGTCGGTGGAATTTATGGTTTGGTAGGTATAGTCGCCTTTACATTGATAACAAAACAATCTGTATTTGTAACAGATTATCCTGCTTTTTGTGTATGTATAGTTTTATTTTTAAATAGAATTATCCTTGGGAAGACATCAATTATAGGTACATTAAACGATGGAGAAAAAAGAGAGATATTTCCTAAATTTGAAATCATACAAAATTCAGTAAATGGATTCCTGTTATCACTAGGCATCGCCATAATTGGTCAAAAGCTTATTGAAGCTGGAGTTAGTAAAGATGCTATGGCAATTTATCCTGTTTTTGCTTTTGGAATTTCAGCCCTATCACTTATTTTCCTACAAATGGGTTATTCTATTCCAATTACGCATCACGTAACATATCCTGCAGCAACTGTATTTATTTTGACGCAAAATATATTTTTAGCCGCTATCACAGGATTCATCAATGCAATACTATGGGTAATTGCAGGCAGAATTTTTAATTCTCACTGCGATACATATATTGACCCACCTGCAATAGTAATTGCAGTTAGTATGTTTATAATAAATTTAATTTTCTAAAAAAGGAAGTAATATGTTGAATAATAATGAACTTATAGCAAAAATTTCAAAAGAAGTTTTACAAAGATTAAATGATATAGATAATCACAAGATTGTTGTAGGTGTATCAAATAGGCACATACATCTATCTAAAGAAGATTTAGAAAGCTTGTTTGGAAAGGATTATGAGCTTACTGTTAAATCAACATTAAAACAGCCAGGTCAGTTTGCAGCCGAAGAATGCGTAACAATACGAGGTCCGAAAGGTGAATTTAACAATGTAAGAATTTTAGGACCCATAAGAAAAAAATCACAAGTGGAAATATCTCTTACAGATTCTTTCAAACTTGGAGTGAAGGCACCTATAAAAGAATCCGGAAAACTACAAGGAACTCCTGGTATTCAAGTTATTGGACCATGTGGACGAATAAATATGCCAGAAGGAACTATAATAGCTCTTAGACATATTCATATGACTCCTGAAGATGCAAAGTTTATGGATGTAAAAGATGGTGATTTTGTTGATGTGCAATTTTTTGGTGAGAGAAAAGCAGTAATGGGCAATGTACTCATTAGGGTAAGTGATAAGTACAAATTGGAAATGCACTTAGACACTGATGAAGCAAATGCTGTAGGTATAAAAAACAATGACTATGTTGTTTTGAAAAAATTTACTAGGTGAGAAATTGATAAAGAATAAGGACTTATTAAAACTTTCAAACTTAATTAAAGAAAACAAATTTGTTGACTTTAAAGATAGTGAATTAAAAGTTGGAGTGGATCTTGGAACTGCAAATATTGTACTCGTTGTTACAGATATGAGTGGCAACCCCATCGCAGGTCTAATTAGACATGCCAAGGTTGTAAGGGATGGAATTGTTGTTGACTACTTAGAAGCAATAAAAATTGTCAAGGATTTAAAAGAAGAGCTAGAAAAATTACTAAATGTAGAGCTTATATATGCAGCTTGTGCTATACCACCGGGAATTGATCCTAGGAGTGTAAAAGCTATATCTAACGTTGTTGAGTCAGCTGGTTTTATAGTTACAAACATAATTGATGAGCCAACAGCAGCTGCGAAAACATTGAGAATAAAAAATGGTGCAATTGTTGATTTAGGCGGAGGAACAACTGGGATAAGTTTGATGAGAGATGGGATTGTTATAGGAACATGGGATGAACCAACAGGTGGTCATCACATGAACTTAACGATAGCTGGATACTATAATATAGGCATAGATGAGGCAGAAGAATTAAAAATAAAATCTAATAGCAGGGAAATATTAACTATAGTAAAGCCAGTTTTAGAAAAAATGGCGATTATAGTAAAAAATGTGTTAGTTAATAAAGACGTACAGGCCTTATATTTAGTTGGAGGGGCTTCAAATTTTGACGGAATAGAAGATTTATTTGAGAAAATAACTGGGATAAAAACTTATAGAAGCGAAGAAGCTTTATTGGTAACACCCTTAGGTATTTCAAAAAGTTGTATTGGAGGAAAATATGGAAAACAACATGATTGATGAAGTCATAAAACAAGTAATTGAAGAATTAAGAAAAGAAGGAAGTATAAACAATTCATTTGAAAGTTGTCAAACAAATTATGGAGTTTTTGACAATATGGATGAAGCAATCGAAGCAGCAGATAAGGCCCAAAAACAACTTTATGATCTTTCCATTGACGAAAGAGATAGATTTGCAGATATTATAAGAGAGACAGTATTAAAAGAAGAGAATTTACAACTTCTTTCAAATATGGCTGTTGAAGAAACTAAAATTGGAAGAGTCAGTGACAAGTTAATAAAAAATAGAGTAGCTGCAATAAAAACTCCAGGGAAAGAAGATTTGAGGACAAATGCGTTAACAGGGTCAAATGGTCTTATGATTGAAGAATATTGTCCTTTTGGAGTTATAGGATCTATTACACCAACTACTAATCCAACAGAGACTATAATATCAAATTCAATTTCAATGATAGTTGGTGGTAATTCTGTTGTGTTTTCACCACATCCTCGTGCAAAAGAAACTTCAATAACTCTTATTCAAATGCTTAATCAAGCTCTAGTAGCAGGTGGAGCGCCTGCTAATTTAATAACCATGGTCAGAGAACCATCTATTGAGGCTACTAATATTATGATGAACCATCCTAAGGTTAGACTTCTTGTAGCAACAGGTGGTCCTGGAATTGTTAAGACAGTTCTTTCATCTGGTAAAAAAGCAATAGGAGCAGGAGCTGGTAATCCACCTGTTGTTGTTGATGAAACTGCAGATATTGAAAAAGCTGCAAAAGACATCGTTAACGGAGCAAGTTTTGATAACAATGTACCTTGTATTGCAGAAAAGGAAGTTTTTGTAGTTGAATCTCAAATTGATAATTTAATATATTATATGAAAAATAATGGTGCATATTTATTGACATCTGAAAATGATATAAGAAATCTTGATAACACTGTTAGTCAAGAAAATGGAAAACCAAAGACTGAATTCGTAGGAAAAGATGCAAAATATATTTTAAGTAAAATTGGAATTGAAGTTTCAGATGATATAAGGCTTATTATTTTTAAAGCAAACAAAGAGGATCACTTAGTAACTGAAGAAATGATGATGCCAATATTACCTATAGTTCCTGTTCCTAATGTTGATGAGGCAATAGAGTGTGCACATAAGGCAGAACATGGAAATAGACATACTGCAATAATGCACTCAAAAAATGTTGACAAATTATCAAAAATGGCAAAACTTTTAGAATGTACAATTTTTGTAAAGAACGCACCTTCATATTCTGGGATTGGTGTTGGTGGAGAGGGCTCTACTACTTTTACAATTGCCGGCCCTACTGGTGAAGGTATAACAAGTGCAAAGAGTTTTTGTAGAATAAGAAGATGTGTAATTAAAGATTCATTTAGCATTAGATAAAATAGAAAAACAAAAAAATATATTTATTTAGAAACCCCTAAATTTTTGAGATTTAGGGGTTTGTTATATAAACATGAATTAAATTAAGTCAAAATTTTAAATTATGAAGGCTCCCTTTTTATCAAGGTCAAGTGCCACAACTTCATAAGAATTTGAAAGTTTGTCTAAGTTATTTTTTATTTCCTCTTCTGAAGTCTTATCCTTAGCCTTAAAGACTAGCATTATTGTTGAGCCGGCACCACTCAGGTAGTGACCAAGGGCTTCGCTATCATCAATAATTTTTTCAATCTCATGAATTTCTGGAATTAGTTTTAACCTGTAGGGCTCGTGAATCTTGTCATCAAGGGCAACTTTTAAGTTTTCTTGGTCACCTGAGATTAGGGACAAGATTACCATGGAAAGCCTTGATAGGTTAAAGACAGCATCTTCCTTTGAGTAAGTCTCTGGCAAGGCATCTCTTGCTTCCTTTGTAGGAAGTTTGAAGTCAGGAATGATTGCCAAGAATTTAAAATTATTTGAAATTTCAAATTTTTCTACATAAACTTGGTCATCTTTTAAGATTGAAGCCACAGCGTTTCCAAAAATTGCTGGAGCCACATTGTCTGGATGGCCCTCCATCTTTGTTGCAATTTTTAAAATTTCCTTCTTGTCAAAGTCTCTTTTCATGATGTCGAAGGCTGCCATTATACCCATGACAATGCAGGCAGCTGATGATCCAAGACCACGTGAAAGGGGAATGTTGGCGTCTACATCAAAGTCCACAGAGAGGACTTCTTCATCGTAGAAGTCGAAGGCATACTTGTAGGCCTTGTAGATTAAATTTGTTTTTAAATTATTTTCAAATTCTTCTTTATTATCAGTCAATTTAAATTCACAAGTGTTGGCAAGGTCAAGGGCAAGTCCAAGTACGTCAAAGCCAGGTCCTAGGTTGGCAGAAGTTGCTGGGACAGAAATTCTCTTGCCACGTTTTGCAAATTTTAAAACTTCTTCTTCAATTTCATTTTTTAGAATTTTTGTCTTGTGAATAATTTTTTTATCTTTCAATTTTTTAATTTCAGATGGAATCTTCACTCCAGTTTTTTCGTGAAGAATATTAATGTTTTCGAACTCATCATCTGAAAGATTTTCTCCAAGGGCCTCAAGGACTGTTGAAGAAAACTTGTAGGGACTTGCAGTTGATAAAATCACAGTCTTGTCAAGTCCAAGCTTGTCTACAATATTTTTTGCAACCCCTGTGTGAGGGTCAATTAAATAATTTTCTTCCTCAAAGACCTTCTTAATAGTTTTCCTTGTCTCCTCTTCATTGGCATAGCCACACAAGAATTCCTTGAAATCTCCATCGAAGTCAAAGAGACCCTTGTCTCTTAGGTCATCCATCTTTTCTTTTACAATATCATCAGAGGACTTGTGGAAGATTAGTCTTTCAAGATTTGATGAAACTAAGATGTCCATGGAAGGAGAAATTGTCTTTACAAGGTCCCTGTTGGCATCGTAAGTCCCAGTAGTGAAGAAGTCTGTCAAAACATTGTTGTCATTTGATGCAATTACAAGTTTGTCAACTGGCAGGCCCATTTCTTTGGCATAGTAGCCAGCCAAGATGTCTCCAAAGTTACCAGTTGGAACGCAGAAGGAAATTTTTTCGCCAGCATCTATTTTTTTATTTTTAACAAGGTCTGCGTAGGAATAAAAATAATAGACAATTTGGGGAAGGAGCCTGCCAATGTTAATGGAGTTGGCAGAAGAAAGATAAATATTTTCTTTTTTTAGCTCTTCCTTTATCTTGCTATCGTTAAATATTTTTTTCACAGCAGATTGGGCATCGTCAAAGTTTCCATCAATGGAAATAACCTTTGAATTTAAAGATCCTGTTGTATCCATTTGAGCCTTTTGGATGGAGCTCACGCCTTCCGTTGGATATAAAACCAAGATGTCAATGTCCTCTGTGTTGTAAAAACCTTCTAGGGCAGCCTTACCAGTGTCGCCTGATGTTGCAGTTAAGATTAATGTCTTGTCCTTGATGCCCAGAGATTTTTTGGCATAGGCCAAGAGGTTTGGAAGAAGGCAAAGGGCAAAGTCCTTAAAGGCAGAAGTCCTGCCATGGTAAAGTTCTAGGTAAAAATCCTTTTGGTAGGATACTTTTGCAATTTCATCTTCAAAGGACCCGTAGGATTTTTCTATAATTTTTAACAAGTCTTCCTTGTTGAAGTCTGTAAGATATAATGAAAGAATTTTGTGGGCCAAGTCAGTGTAAGATAGGTCCAAATTTTCCATTATGTCGAAGCTAGGGAAGAATTCTGGGACAAAGAGTCCGCCATCTTCAGAGATTCCCTTAACAATGGCTTCTCTGCCAGAAATTTTTAAATTTGAATTTCTTGTTGATAAAAATTTCATAGGTCCTCCTCAATTTCTGCCAAGAAAACTTTTGAAAGGTCTCTAAGGGCATCTCTCAAGTCATCAAGGGAAACTTCCTTTGTTACTATTAAGTGTTGGTCGTCTAGGACTTTTTCTTTTTCTATCAGGTCTTTTAATTTTTCTGAAACTTCACAAGTCCTTACATAAAATTTATTTTTCAGATTATTTTCGACTTCATAAGAATTTCCTGCATCATAAAAAGTCTTGATTTCTCTTCTTGCAAGAACTCTCAGGAGGTCACGCATAACTGCATCGGCAGTTTCAAGCTTGCCTGCACCAGGTCCCTTTAGCTCGTAGGCTGTGAAATTTTCTCCCCAGACCTTTACTCCATTAGTTCCACCAAAAGTTTTTGCAAAGAAATTATCTTTTATAAATGTAGGTATTACAGAAATATTTATTTTTTCATTAGCGAGTTCTGACTTGGCAAGCAGTCTAATGGAGTAGCCTCTTTCCTTTGCAAAATCAAAATCAGATTTATTTACATTTTGAATTCCAAAAGTAAAAATTTCTTCTTCATTTATTTTTGCATTGTAGATAAGAGAAGATAAAATTCTAATCTTTCTCATGGCATCAAAGCCGCCAACATCAGCAGTAGGGTCAGCCTCTGCATAGCCAAGTTCTTGAGCTTCTCTTAGGACCTCGTCATAGGAGGACCCTTCCACTTCCATCTTTGAAAGGATGTAGTTGGAAGTTCCGTTTAAAATCCCTTGGATCCTGTTCATGTCGCTGAAGAAGGCCTCTTCCATGATGGGGTGAATTACTGGAATTGCACCAGCAACTGCAGCTTCATAGGAGAAGAAAATATTCTTTTCTCTAGCAAGCTCATTTAATTCTTCAAAATATTTTGAAACCACAGCCTTGTTGGCAGTGACAATATTTTTGCCAGCCTTCATTAGCTTTACAACTCTTTCGTAAGTTTCTTCAAGACTTGATGTCACGTCGATAACTGTGTCCACATCAGAATTTAAAATTTCATCAAAATCATCTGTGAAAGCAAGGTCGCCATTCAAGGGAGACCTTTTTTTATTTTTATTTCTTATTAGTATTTTTTCAATTTTTATATCAAAATTATTTTTTAAGAGGGCATCTCTCTTCTTGTATAAGATTTCTTCGACACCTGTTCCCACAGTGCCAAAGCCCATTATTGCAATTTTCAACTTAAACCTCCAAGACTTTTTCCGCAATTTGCACTGCGTTAGTTGCAGCTCCCTTCCTAATATTGTCGGCACAAGACCATAGATTTAGACCATTTTCTACAGTGAAGTCACGTCTAATTCTGCCAACAAAAACTTCATTTTTGTCGGCTGCCATTAGGGGCATTGGGTAAACTTCATTGGCAAGATCATCTTGAAGGACCATGCCAGGGTAGTCGCCGATGATTTTTTTCACATCTTCCACTTCGAAAGGTTTTTCCACTTCAACATTAATAGAAATTGAGTGGGAGAACTTAACTGGAACACGAACTGTTGTGGCAGTAACAAGGATAGAGTCGTCGTGAAGAATTTTTTTAGTTTCGTTAATCATCTTCATTTCTTCCTTGGAGTAGCCATTGTCTAAGAAGACATCAATTTGTGGGATGCAGTTATTCTTAATTGGATATTTGTAAGCAAGTTGTGTTCCTTCTTCCAAGTCAGAAATTCCCTTTATGCCAGATCCAGAAACTGATTGGTAAGTAGAATAAATTACCCTCTTGATTTTGTACTTGTCGTGAATTGGCTTAAGTGGAAGTACAGATTGGATAGTTGAACAATTTGGGTTTGCAATGATTCCCTTGTTCATTTTAATATCTTCAGGATTGATTTCTGGAACAACTAGGGGCACCTCTGGGTCCATCCTAAAGGCAGAGGAGTTATCAACAACAGTTACTCCGGCCTTAGCAGCTATAGGAGCGAACTTTTCACTAACAGCACCTCCAGCAGAGAAGAGGGCGATCTTAATGTCTCTTCCTTCAAAGGAATCTTCCTTTAACTCTTCAACAGTGTATTCCTTGCCACAATATTCAATTTTTTTGCCAGCTGATTTCTTGGAGCTAAACAAGTATAAATTGTCTATTGGGAAATTTTCTTCACTTAAAACCTTTAACATCATGCTTCCAACAAGTCCAGTTGCACCTACAACTGCTACATTAACCTTCATCTTTAGTCCTCCTTATAAAATTCTCTATAAATTGCGCGAATTGCTTTTTCAAAATCCTGAGTTTCTACACCAATAATAATATTGATTTCGCTGGAACCCTGACTAATCATCTTAATATTAATTCCTTCTCTGGCAAGGGCAGTAAAAGTCCTAGAAGACACACCCTTTTCATTAATCATGCCACGTCCAACAACAGCAATGAGGGAGATATCTCTTTCCCAAGAAATATTGTCTACGTTTAAATAAATCTTTAGCTCTTCAAGAACCTTGTTTAGCTTTGGTGTGATGTAAGAATCTGCAACAAGGACAGAAACTGAATCAATACTTGAAGGCATGTGCTCAATGGAAATATCGTTGGACTCGAAAACTGTAGTGAGCTTCCTGAAAAAGTCCTTTTCACTATTCATATTTACCTTCTCAAGATTTATAACAGTGAAATCTTTTTTGCCCGAGATACCAGTTAAAATATTTTTATTTTTTATGTCACATTGAGAAAGAATCAAAGTCCCTTCATCATTAGGGGCGTTAGTATTTTTTATATTGATTGGAATGTTCTTGTCTCTTAGGGGGAAGATGGCCTCTTCGTGAAGGACCTTGGCTCCCATGTAGGAAAGCTCCCTCAACTCCTTGTAGGTGATAGTTCCAATAGGGGATGGGTTCTTGACGATTTTTGGGTCGGCAACTAAGAAGCCAGACACATCAGTGAAGTTTTCATACATCTCAGCATCAAGGGCAGAGGCAATGACAGAACCTGTCACATCAGATCCACCACGAGAAAAAGTTTTGACCTTGCCGTCTTCCTTTTCTCCATAGAAGCCAGGGACAACAGCCTTTTCATGTTGAGTTAGAATTTTTCTAATCTTTTCCTCAGACTTCGGAAGGTCCAAGACCCCATTGGTAAAGGCAATCAAGTCTCTTGCGTCTACAAAGTCAAAGCCAAGATAGGCTGCAAGGACTTGGGCACTTATAAACTCTCCACGGCTTATGACGAAGTCGTAGCTTGCCCCATTGGTAATTTCATCCTTGACTTCAGCAAGGATCTTATCAATGTCTATATCCAAAACAAGATCATCAACAATATTCTTATAAACATTCTCGATGATCTTGTAAACTTCATTAAAATTTAATTCGTGGGCACTTAGTTCGTGACACATTGCTAGAAGGTCAGTGACCTTGTGATTGTTGTTAACTCCCTTTCCAGGCGCAGAAACTACTATGTACTTTCTAGCCTCATCTTCCAGTACAATATCCTTAACTTTTTTCAGTTGACGAGCATCGGCAAGTGAACTGCCACCAAATTTTGCGACTTTCATCTCTTTCTCCTTTTTGTAAAATTAAGAAAAACTTTTAACACAATAAAAACTTTTGAGTTAATAAAAATTATTTAATCAAAACTACTTAATAAAAAAATTTTGAATTGAAAAATAAACTTACAAAACAAGCTTATAAATATAAGTAAAAATGTTAAAAGTAATTTTTTCGATTATACAATTATTTAGCCCAGTTGTCAATTGAAAGGGACTTATAAGAAAGGAAGAAAGAGGATATGATAATAAATTTAAAACAAGCGAGAGAGAACAAAAATTTAAAATTTGAAAATAAAAAAGGCCGAGTTAACTCGACCTAAATTTTTCTATGCTATTAAGATTGTTTTCTTTAAATTTATTTTCTTGAAAAGGAGTTGCGTTTATAAAATTCTTTTTTCAACGCTTCTGCCACCAAAGCATAGACGAAGGAGATTAAAAACATGGCAAGTAGAGCCTTGATAGGAAGGTCAACTAAACCAAGATAGGAGTTAATTGGACTGTAAATTATTCCAACTAAGAGGATGCTGACACAAACTATAGCTAGGATTAATTTTTTGGAAGCTTTGCTTTTAAAAATTGGTCTTGCAGTCCTAACGATTAACATAACCACCATAGCTGAGATAACAGACTCTAACATCCAACCTGTTTGGAAATAGCTTTCCTTTGCCTTGAAAATATAAATTAAAACAAAGAAGGTCACATAGTCAAATAGGGAGGATATAATTCCAAAAACAACCATAAACCTCTTAATAAATTTCATGTCCCACTTAACAGGATTCTTCAACCAGTCCTCATCAACAGAGTCCGATGCAATTTGCAAAGAAGGGAAGTCAGTTAACAAGTTCGTAAGAAGAATTTGCTTAGGCAAGAGGGGTAAAAACTTTAAGAAGAGACTTGCGCCTGCCATAGAAAACATATTTCCAAAGTTGGCACTTGTAGCAACAAAGATATACTTCAAGGTGTTGATGAAGGTTCTTCTTCCTTCCTTGATGCCAGACAAGAGAACAGTGAGACTGTTTTGCAAAAGAACAATCGAAGCTGCATCCTTGGCTGTGTCAGCAGCAGTGTCAACAGATATGCCAACGTCAGCTACCTTTATGGCAGGAGCATCATTGATGCCATCTCCCATATAACCAACAATTTCTCCAGCTTCCTTATAAGACCTAATGATTTTTTCCTTTTGATTAGGACTTATTTCAGCAAATATATCAATGTCCAAAACTTTTTTGTTAAGTTGACTTATGGAATAAGAACTTAAATCTTCTCCAAGCAAAATTTTTTCGGGATTAAGTCCAATTTGACTGCCAATATTTTTTGCAATCTCTTGGTTATCTCCAGTTATCATCTTTAAGGCAACGCCAAGTTTATTCATTTGGCTAACAACGTCCCTTATATCTTCTTTTAAAGGGTCAATGAAAAGCAAGAAACCCTTGAAGATCATATCTTGGGCAGCTTCTTTTTCAGGGTCGCAAGAGTCATCTAAAAATTTGTAGGAAAGACCTAAGACCCTATAGCCTTGACTTGAATACTTATTGAAAGAATTTTTTAAACTAGAGACCACATCATCAATTGGACCAATAGAACCATCACTTCCTTCGTAAGTCTTGCAAATCTTTAAGATGCTTTCAAAGGCCCCCTTGGTGACCATTAAATTTTTATTTGAAAAATCATCATTGGTTTTCACAATGACACTCAAGAGTTTATTTTCAAAAGAGTAGGGGATTTCAAAAAGTTTTTTGTAGGCAGAAAAATCTTCTGACTTGTCACTTAAGATAGCCTCATCAATTGGATTTGCATAGCCCTCTTGAAAGTATGAATTAAGACCTGCAAATTTTCTTAATTTTTCAGAATTTTCTCCAGCAAAGTTGAGGCTAGAGTGGAGCTTAACCTTACCTTGAGTGATAGTTCCAGTTTTGTCAGAACACATAACTGTCATGGAACCAAAGTTTTCGATGGAGTTTAATTTTTTCACAATAACGCCTTGCTCAGACATCTTCTTGGCACCCTGTGACAAGTTGACGCTAATAATAGCTGGCAACATTTGTGGAGTTAGACCAACAGATAGGGCAAGGGCAAACATGAAGGATTCCAAAAAAGACTTATTTAAAACAATATTAAACAAGAAAATTAAACCAATTAAGAGGGTTGTAACGTGCAAGATTAAATTTCCAAAATTTTTAATGCCCTTTTCGAAGTCAGTATCCGAATCTCTTTGACTAAGAGAATTTGTAATTTTTCCAAACTCAGTATCCTTTGCCAAGTTGACAATTAGAGCCTTGCCAGACCCACTAATAAGATGAGTCCCCATCCAAAGAGAATTTTTTCTAGCAGAAAGACCTGTGCTTGCATCTAATTTTCCGCATGACTTTTCAACAGGGAAGGTCTCCCCAGTCAAGCTTGACTCATCAGTTGTAAGAGAGTTACTTTCAATAAGCAAACAATCAGCAGGGATCATGTCGCCAGTTTTAACCTTAATTATGTCACCAAGAGTTAGATCAGCATTGTCTAACTCTTTAAAACTTCCATCTCTTAAAACTGATGACGTAACACTAACAGAAGAAAGGAGTTTCTTCACAGCGTCCTTTGCCTTGCTCTCATGAAGATAACTCAAGAGAGAAGAAATCAAAATTATAATTAAAATAATGAAGCCATCAGAATAATCCTTCAAAAAAATTGACAAGATAGCAGCAAAGATAAGAATCAAAGTAATAGGACTTTTGAATTGAGATAAAAATATCATGAAGTTAGAAGAAGCCTTCTTCTCATCAAAAACATTCTTACCATAAGTTTCAATCCTCTCGGCAGCCTCTTGACTAGTTAAACCATCACGGCTAGAATTTAATTCTTTGAGCGCATCATCTATGTCATAAGACCAAAAATTTTTCATAATACCTCCTAGATAGGTCAAATATATATCTATTAATAATAAAATACAAGAGATTTACACAAATAAAAATATGTAAGTAAAATAAAAAAAGACCGAAGCCTCGGTCTAAGAATTTATAAAAAATTTGCAATTAAATTTTCAATTTTATTTTTATCTTTTACATCAAAAGTTAGCTTGTAAGAATTAGAAAATACATCGAGACTTAGAATAATTTTTTTATCATCAGAATATTTAATCTTAATTTTTTTTATTCTGTCAAAGGGAAGGAACTTGATTATAGTCGTAGATCCCATAAAAATATTAAAACCATCAGCCCTTATGCCAGGAGAAGAGATGATAGAAAAAAGCAAGACAAGAGAAGAGAAGGCGAGAATAAAGTCCAAGATAGACTTAGATGATAACTTAAAAGTCATAAAGAAAACAATAAGAGTAAAAATAGCAAGTATGAATAAAAACTTCCTTTCAAACTTAACAGATATAATATTCTTCCTCTTGAGAGAGAAGTTGTAAAAAATATTTATCAAAAATAAAATAAAAATAAAAAATTTCAAAAAATCACCTGTGTTCAATTATAAGATGAAAGGGAAGAGATTGTAAAATAAAAAGACCCTAGTAACAAGGGTCTAAAATTATAAATCAATATCTGGAACAATTTGAATTTTGTAATCAGGATAAAGTTTAGAAATTTCTTCTTCAATAACTTTTAAAGCCTCATCTCTTTCTACATCAAAACTCAAGACAACATCAAATCTAATACTTTTATTTTTTGTTTCAACATAAAATCCATGAACTTGGAGGGCCCAATCGTGGGACATGATCTTTCTTTCAATTGTCCTTCTAATTTCTCCAGCTTCCTCGTCTTTTGTGTTGTAGGAATAAACACCTAGAGCAATCAATATAACACCAGTCTTTTTATAGACTTTATATTGTAATTTTCTTGTAAGTTTATCTACCTCATCAACATCCATACTGTCTGGAAGCTCAACATGAAGAGAGCAGTAATATTTGCTAGGACCATAATTAAAAAGTGCAAGGTCATATACTCCAATTACAGGTTCTTCTTCTTTTATTAAGCCTTCAATCTTTTTAACCATTTCTGGATCAGATCTATGACCAATTAAATCATCAATAGTAGATAGAATCATTTCTATACCAGCCTTAATCATAAAGACAGAGATGACAAGACCTACATAAGATTCGAGAGAGAGTCCAAAAGTTATAAAAATAATAGCAGAAATAAAAACAGAAAGTGAAAGAATTGAATCAAATAGGGCATCTGACCCAGATGCAATCAAAGCGCCTGAGTTTACTTTTTTCCCCTGTCTTTTGACATATTTACCTAAGAAAAACTTCACAACAACAGCAAGACCAATTACAAATATTGAAAGTTTGGTGTAGGAAGCAGGACTTGGGTTAATAATTTTTTTAACACACTCCACTAGAGAGGTGATTCCAGCATAGAGGACAAGGGCAGCTATAACCATAGAAGAAATATATTCAATCCTTCCATAACCCATAGGATGCTTCTTATCTGGTGCTTTGCTTGCGAGTTTTTCTCCTATAATAGTTACAAGAGAAGAAAGAGCATCAGACAAGTTATTAACAGCATCAAGGGTTAAGGCAATGGAATTGACCAAAACCCCAAGTATTGCCTTGAAGACCGCTAATAAAACATTGGTGATTATTCCAATAATGCTCGTTCTTACAATAATTTTTGCACGAATTGCTGATTCATTTAATACGTCAAAGTTGTAATTTGACATTTTTTCACTCCTTATTATTGATTTGATAGATTAAGTTTTCAAGATATAAAATTAAGTTGAAAATATTAAAATTGTTTTTGAAAAAATTAACTCTTCAAAAAATTTTTAATTAAGCTAATCTAGCTTAATTATTTCAAGATTTAACATTTAAAATTTAATTTTAAAAAAATTTTATATTTTCTAGATATAATAACACACTTTAGAAAACTCTTATAGCTATGATTTCGTATCATGACAAATAAAAAAGACCCTAGTTGTAACTAAGGTCTTGCATGTCTGTATTAATTTTTATTCCCATTCTTCTTTTCCAAACGTCCGATATATCCCAAACCATTCAAAATACTAGACTCTATTTTTTTTAGTATCACTAAATCCACCTAATTATAGGACGTTTTCAAATTTTTAGTCCAGTCCCAGTCCCAGAACATAAAATATAAGAATTCCTTTTAATTTACATAATCCTTTATATCTTTAAATGTTTTTGTATTTTTAGTCAATGTAGAAACATTTTTAATCCCGTCCGGAAATTCAGATATCAATTTGTCATGAATTTTGATTATAGAATCTTTTATTAATTTTTCATCATTAAATTCTATATTATCTTTTTCGTATTTTTCTTTTAATATTCTAGTAGTATTCAAAATAAGTATATCTCCTGTATTAATGAACAGATACTCATCTACATTTTCTAAAAATTGTTCATGTGACAACTCGAGAAAATCAGAAATCTCTTTCTTTTTATCGTTTCTCCTAGTTCTTCTGTAACTGGTTATTATTTTGCTTATTTTATTGTACATATTATAAGCTTCTATAACTCTATCAGCATTTATTTCCATCAAAATTTCATCTATTTTATTTTTATCAAATAATAAACTTTTTCCCCTCTTGGCTAATGCGGCATATTCATCTAACCAATACCCTACATAATACTGTATAACATTTTCTAGTTTTATAGGGGTTAAGTCATTGATATCCCTTGCTCCATACATTTTTTTATATTCAAATTCATTGACTTGCCTTTCTAAATAATATCCTTTATCCTCTAAAGCCTTCTGTAAATCTCTGATGATAGTGTGATTAGCTATAAAGTAGCTATCTTTTATCGGATTTTGAGAGTTTAAAAATTCTGTAATTTTCATTCTTTCATTATAGTCTGAAATTTCTATAATTCTTGTTAAAATATCAACTCCACTTTGAAGCTTATTTTTTTTATACAATTCATAAATAGATGTTACAGTCTGACACCCATTTACAATGGACACCCCTTTTAATGATACACTAAGTTTATTAGGACTATTACTTGCCTTGTCACATATTATAGTTATTCCATTATTATAAAAATAAAACATTTCACTCTCTTTAGGATCAGATGCAGTAGATTTTATTGAATTATTGACTGTTGTCTTACCCTCATACAATCTTATATTTTCATCGAATATTGTTTCTATATAATCTTCTATTGAGCTGATAAGATCTTTAGAGTTTACTAGTCCAACATATGATTTTATATTCATGAACTCTATATCATAAGCAGATGTTAATTGTTTGTATGAAAGATTAATTTCTAAATCATTTTTCCTATTTATTTTTTCATATATATTGGATATCGTAGATTTTTCATGAACCTTTATATTGAGCTCACTTCCAAAATCTTTCTTAAAATTTTTTGCAAAATTATCTATCAATTCTTTATTTGCATTAGCTTCTATTCCTTTATTAAAGCTTATAAATTGAATATTAAATTTGAATATATCTATATCGCTTATTTTATTTTTATACTCTCTAAATTGACTGTTTGACTCTGAAGTAGAAGATTTATTAATCAATATGTTAAATCCATTGATTGTTTTTAAAATATCTCCTTGAGAAATTTCTTCATTAATACCCTTTGAAGTTACAGGAAACTTAAACTGCATTACGGTCAATTCTTTTTCTTCTTCATTTAATATTATTGCATCTATACCATTATCTCCTGAACCATCAATTATACATTCTCCTATTTCTTGATCATCCATAAATATATGGTTCTTTAGATACCAGTGTATAAATGCTTTCGATAAATTTTCATATTCATTAGTTTCTTTTATTTCATTTAAAGATTCTTTTATTTGATTGTAATAAGATTCATATTTTGTAATAGCCATTTTAATACCTCCATAATATGTTATAAAACAATATCAATTTAACATCAATTTATGTTGCTTCTACTTACAATTTTTAGAAATTATTGAAACATATCACTCTTATAAACTTTATTTATAAGTATAGTTTATTTCTCACCTAACAACAATCCAATTTCCATCACGCTTTGATCCAATTCTTTCTATCATTTTCTTTTCTTGTAAAGATTTAAATGCTCTTTCGATAGTCCTCGTTGTCACACCTATTTTTTCTGAAAGTTCAATTGATGTAAGGCTTTGATCTTCTATCAGAAGCTCGATTACTTTCTTCTCAGTTTTATTCAAACCGACATTCAAACCGTCATTCAAACCGACATTTTTGTTGTCTATTTGTTCAATTACTCTTTGCTCAAAAGGAATAGTACATCTAATATAGTTACTTTCAATTTCAAAAACATCTTTCCCATATTTTTCTACAATGGTTGGAATCCCATGTCCAGTGTGTTCAGTTAATCCCATATTTAGAAATATCCTCATCAATGTTTCGTTTCTAGGCTTACTTATTCCATCAAAAAATTGGTCTTTTGTCATTCCATTAGGAAGTCCACCATGGGATAATATGTCTAGTCTATCATTAAACATTGAAACCTGTGGCTCAGTGATTGTCCAATCGTTATGAACTAAAGCATTTAGAATTGCCTCATTTACACAGTCAAAATCAAATAAATAGGTATCTTTTCTTGGTCTTACTGTCGTATCAGAAATACATATATTTTCAGCCTGCAATCTATTTTTTATTTTTCCATAAGTCGTTAATATGCATCCATAACCATAATCGCTTCTTTCAGATATAGAAGCTTTATTCTGTCCTTGAAATTTTACAAAAATAAATGGAATATTATTTTTATCGGATAATAGTTCTGCTAATAAATTATATTCTCCGGATTCATTTCTTAAATTCAAATTCGTTTCAAAAGATTTATCTTCCAAATGATAATTTTTTTCTGAATAATATATCTTAAGTTCCCTAAACGATAAATCTGATGAATTTGATTTTTTCTTAAGCATGTATTCATTATCTATAAATTTTTTCTCATATCGAATTTTTATCTGTTCCGGTGTCATCTCTTTACAGGTTGTTCCGATTCGTATTGTGCAACCAGTAGAAGAGAATCCATATTTCTTTTGACAATAAATATAATGATGACCTTTATTTATATGAATTACTATTAGAGTTTTTCCTTCATCAAATTTTAGTTCTGAACTGATTTCATCTTGTGGGTTCGGTTCTATTTTAGTTGTTATAACATCAGATATTTTTCTAAGAATTTCATCAACTTTATCAACACCAACTACAACACCATCATCTTTTACTCCTATAATAATTGATCCTCCTGCACTATTAAGGAAAGATACTATTTCCTTTGTAATCGTATCTGTGTATTTTTCTTTTAATTCAATTGTTTCTGATTCAATATATCGGCTCATTGAAGTCCTCCTCAATTATAATTATTATATCATATTTGCGACAATACTAGAATTTAAACCGACATTTTATTGTCGCGTTTAATTGTACAACCTATCAAATAAAAAAGACCATAACACTTAAGTTATGATCTAATTTTTTTGCCCAAATGTAAACCACTTGAAACTATTATTCGATTTATTCTTTTTAACAAATGTTTCCATTTTAATCCCAGTTACAGCTTTTTATCTTCTATAACCGTTGATTTTACAAAGTTTTTAATTTTTTTGCAACTATTCCCATTCTTCTTTTCCAAATGTACTATATATTCCAAACCGTCCAAAATACTAGATTCTATTTTTTAATGTACCACCAAATCCACCTAATTATAGGGCGTTTTCAAATTTTTAGTCCCGTCCCAATCCCAGTACCGGATAAATATTGTTTTAATATAATATCTGTTAATCTTGTTTATCCAGTTTTCAAATTAATCTCACTTCGAATTTACTTCATTTTTACTTTTTACTTTGTGGGTTTAAATCTAAATATATTACTTGGTAATTATCCAGCCTATGGATATAAGACAAAAGATCTACAGAACCTAAAGCAAGAAGATTTTGTTAAAATCTTCGGAGAAGTAAAAACCAATATTGTCAACAATGAAAGGGAACATAAAAATGTTCGTATTCTGTCTTCTAAGCTATTAAAAGCAAAAGAACAAGTAAGGAGTCAAGACAAGGATAAAAAGTCCATATTAGGGCAAATAAATAGCTTTAAGTCAGAGGACAAACTTAAATTAAATAAGTAAGACCATAGCAAAGGTGCAGAGAGATAAATATCGGCAGTCTTAGGACTGCCTTTATTTTTTTTGCTAAATTTAACGCAGTAAATCATATAATTGAAAGGAATCTGTATTATATGCTCTAATTAGATAGTTAATCTATACATTTAGAAAGGTAAAATATAGAATTGGAG